>OLYR01000006.1_pt1 | contig 97131 bp, 86 predicted proteins | sample 1644301 | NCBI WGS metagenome assembly OLYR01 (sample SAMEA103958141, study PRJEB25191) | human gut metagenome | biome: human-associated habitat [ENVO:00009003]; feature: intestine environment [ENVO:2100002]; material: feces | place: Germany | collected 2013/2015
AGATAGAGAAGATAAAAGTAATAGAGAAGATGATAAAGATGATAAAGATGATAAAGATGATAAAGATGATAAATAAAAAATTAAATGTATTAGTGTTTTGATGAGGCTAGTGAGTATAAGGGGTGGGTCATTAAATTCATCTTGGACACCCCCGTCAAGTTCTAGGAGAAAGTAAAGTTCTCACTCTCATTATCAACATTAAATACATTGAGATTATTCATCTCATTACATTACTAACTATTAATACCAATCATTATGAAAACAAACAAATCATTATTGTTAGTTGCTATCATACTGATGATTCCAGCTATCATACTAGCATTGAAGGTAGAACCAACTAGTGATGAACAGGTTACTGCTGTTGTATTTGGAATACTATCGGCTATTGTTAGTTATCTTAGTAGAGATTAATCTCTACTAGATGATGTTGCTCATTATCAACATTAAATACTTTGCAGTTGAAACGAAAACAACTGTCAGTAATGCTACTGATTAGCGTAATTAAATACTTAATAGTCATGCCAGACGTTAAAGATTTTGCACAAGCTGCACAAGGTGCTGCTGCTGCTTCCGAGAATGTTAACGTAGTTAATCCAACTACTAGTGTTAACCAACCTGTTCAACCTACTGTTGATACAGATAACCAAAATTCTGCGCAAGTGGAAACCATTGATGATGTTGTTAAACGCATCTGTACTGATGGTCATAGTTATGTAATGACTACTGTCATTACTAATATTGATTGTCAAGAACGTACAGGTCGTAATGGCAATTCTTATCTCAATGCGTTTGTTACTATTGCTAGTCCTGTCAAAGGTGCTCAAAGTATGCCTGATGGTACACATCGAATGGGTATGCTTGGTGCTATTCAGATGCCATTCAATCAGATACTGCTTGTAATGCGCAAAGACAAGTTCTACGGTAGATTTGTCAACTATGTTGGCGAGGCTGCTGAAGCTGGCTTTGCTAGTATGTATCTGACTGGTGTTGCTGTCAAAGTTCTTTGTCAGTTTGTACCTGCTGGTGTACAAGACCGTAATCCGTTTACTCGTAAAGACAATCTTTACAATGTTGTGGATTATGACCGATATGTATATCATATTGTAGGTATCGAACAGCCTGCTGACCCTGTTCTTGTTGGTGCATATAATGTACTTATCAAGCAGATTATGGACGATGCTCGTGCTGCCATTGCTGCCAAGCGCGAGGCTAAAGCTAAAGCGGCTAGTTTTGTTGCTACTGCAATGAATGATGACGACATGCCATTCTAATGAACATGGTGCTACTGACCTTCGGGTTGGTAGCACTGATGTTATCAACAATAGTTTTGCTGATGTTGTTGCTAGTGTTCAACATGGAAATGCTCATTATCAACATTAAATAGATTGCAGCAAACGAACTTAACAGTCTGATAAGTCTTATCAATCATGACCTAGCTGCAAGTTCTGATAAGTCTTGTCCTAATATTAAACATCATGAAAGTACATCGTATTATTACTACTATTGAAGTTGAGAATGATAATTCTATTACTTCTGTTGAACTTACTAAACTTTATCCTGCTAGTGATTGTATTCTTCTTGCTATTACTAATATGACTACTAATGGTAATGCTGATGATATAACAAAAGTATATGATAGTGTTAATAAGAGCAGACTTGGTATTGCTGGTAAATTAAAAAGTATCGCTTGTATTATTAATGATAATCTTGATAATTATGATTATAATGTAGTTGCTGATGATAATTCTACTAATGAAACTAATTATGATGGAATCCTATAACATTAAGCAATAGTCCTCGCGTGCGTGTACATACGCGCGTTCCTTGGAACAAAAATTATATATACGTAGTATATATAATTAAGTGGTTATTACACGTGCGTGCGTACATTAGTGTTATAGTTGCATTTATGCTACGTATAACTGTTATTCCACAATCGGAACGTAGTTCAGTTGTGGCTAAGGATAATGGAGGCAAACTTGCCGATATTATCCGCTACCACTAACAACTCATCTTGTTAAACAAGATGATGTTGGTATGACTAATGCGAATGGTGCTGATACTGATATTGGTCATGGAGATTTACTCTCATAACAAAAAGTTATAGAGGTGAAATTAGAGGTGACTAGAGGTATTGAATGTGGAGAAAGAGGATATGGAGATGAAAGTGGACATTGTAGAGTTCGTGGAGAATGAGATGGTGGAGTTGGATGTGGTTCAAATAGGGTTAAATTGAGGTTGATGGTGGAGTTGAGAGTGATTGTGATGATGTGGAATGTGGAGATACGTGTGGAGATGGTTATGCTAAAAAAATTAATCTTGCTGGTATTCTTCATCCTCCTCTTCATCCTCCTCCTAATCCTCTTCCTAATCAATCTAAACCTATTGTTCCAACTCCCTCTCTTTCCCTCTTATAACTTCTAGTTATAACTCTTATAACTTCTAGTTATATCTCCTATAACTTCTCGTTATACTATCATAATCTCTAGTTCCAGCATTATAACTTCTAGTTATACTCTCTATAACCTTTCATTATAACCTCTACAACTTCTAGTTATATCACTATCAGTTTCAGTCATAGCATCATCATTATCATCTCATTGACGTTCGTCATGACGATTAGTCATACAATCGTTATTAAGACTAGCTCTAACAGTATTACCAAGTCTAATAAGACTTTTAGTCATAATGACCAACAGCATTAGTTATAGCTAATAATAGCACTATTAATACTATCAGTATTATAATGACTATTAATACTAGTCATGCTAATATTACTGGTGATATTACTAATGATATTCTTAATATTCTTGATATTACTGATTCTTTTTATACTAATGATACTCTTGATACTATTGATATTTATTATACTCGTGGTAAGTTAATTCCTATTGCTATAACTATTTTAGTTATTTTAATATAGCTATTGATTATTAGTTAGAATTATAGTATAAATAAATTATAATATATTTGGAGTATTATATTTAATTATTATATTTGTCGTGTTGTTCAGTAGAGTAATATTGCTACTGATAATAATATTAATCTTAAACTTATAAGTGTTATGGTAAATTTTGATAATGTTACTAGTAATGTTCAATCTAAGCCTAGAAAGAAAACTATGGCTGAAAGTTTAGAAGAAGCTAAACAAGAAGGTAAACTTGTTGTTCCTGAAGAAGATACACAAGTTAATGCTGTTGTTAGTAGTGAAACTGTTCAACCTAAGAATAAAGCTAGGAAGAAGAAACAAAGTAAAGTTCGTAAACAGGAAGAACAAACTACTGTTGTTAGTCAAGCTAATGAAGATAATGATTTTAAAGATGCTAAGACTGATAAACGTGGTGTTCCTGTTGGAATTAATGTTCCTCAACATATTCTTGATGTAGTTTGTATTGTTAAATTCAATGCTGCATTTAGGCGTCATACTTCTCTTAATATTCTTCATACTCTTGAAGATGATGGAAGAATATATAATGCTAAAGGTGCTTATGTTGACTTCTTATGGAATAAGTTTAGAGTTACTGCTGATGGTGGACTTCGTAGAGAATATAGATATACAGATGATTTATTCATTGATGCTTTAGTTAAAGCTCATGCTGATGTTGCTAGTGATAGCCAACGAGTTATTAGTATTATGATTGATACTGAAACTGAACTTCATAAAAAGAATAAAGATTCTGAAGCTAGCTAAGTTTGTAGTATAGACTCCCCGTAGAGGATGGATAGTGCTGTTGAGCTTGTTAAAGCTAATTCTCATGTTCTTGCCATTTTTATCCATTTTGTTTATTGGGTTTGTTATAGTTAACTAGTTGATGATAATCATCTTCTACTCGGAGTTTATTTTATATATAAAGATATGGAAAGAACTGATATTTATTTTGTTGAAGATGATACATATTTCAATAATAATGTTGAAGGTGTTGAAATTCATGCAGAATGTCTAAGTCAAGATTTTGACGATATTGCTTGGGAACCAATAGTTGATGATAGTCCTATTGTTGACCCTGAAAATGATGTTTTTGGTTATTATGATTAAATAAATAAAATTATGGAAAATATTAATATTAAACTTATTCTTGATGAAGTTTTTGGTAAATCTTGTGATAGTATTACTTGTGATACCTATAAATATAAAGAAGATTGCGAACTTATTAATAAATTCATTAATGATATTAAAGATAAAGGTTTATCTCCAGACCAATATGTTAGAGGTTTAGCTTTATTTGTATATGTTCTTGAAGAACAAAAATATCTTAATTATTTTGGTAAAACTCAAGAAGATATTATTAAACTTGCTACTGAAAATGGATTTGAACTTGATTGGCTTATTAATCGTTGGGATAGTATAATTGAAGATAAAGATATTCTTAAACCTATTATTGCTGTTTTTCCTAAATATGCTAAAGATATGATTATTAATATTGTTGAAGCTAATACTGAAATTAATCATTTGATTGCTCAACATATTATTGATACTTCTAATGCAGAATATAAGGAAATGATTAAAATGATTAATCAATCTGTTGATAATAATAAACAAGAGAATAAGTTTAAGAATTTTAGCGATGATGAAATTTATGCTGAACTTAAACGTAGAAAAGCAAATAAATCTGCTAAATAATCCCACATAAGTTTTTGATTGTATTTCTAATGCTATTATCTGTGAAGATGATAGCATTATTTCACTTGCTGATGATGGAGGAATTGAACTCCGAAACTATGATATTGTTATTATCCGTTTTAATTTCTAATTGTAACTTTTGTAATAGTACGGTCTGTGAAGATAGTGCTATTAATATTTATCATAGTCCAAGTGTTATATGTCATATTTGATTTGGTGTTAATGATATTATTATTGATTGTGAAATTAGTAATAATGATGTCTGTGTCAAACATTTCGTTTTATATGATTTCGTATTTGTAGTTTTGCCTAGCATTGTCTGTGAAGATAGTGCTAGGCTTTTTAGTATGTATATTATTAATTTTAAATATATTATTAAAATGGATAATTATGATTCTTTTATTTTTGATGGTCTATTAGATAGATACATTGAAGAACAAGCTAAGTTTAAAAAAGGACAAGTAGTTTATATGGAATATACTTATCAATATCATAATCAAACTAAGCTTGGTATTTGTGTTGGTATTGTAACCGAAGTTGGAATTACTAAAATCGAACGTACAGTAGGTAATAATAAATATATTAATTATCCTATTGTATATACTGTAACTCATGCTAAAGGTGTTAGTCGTTGTGTTAGTGAATGTAAACTTGGTTCTGTATCTGAACATATTCTTAAAGAACGTCTTAAACGTGATGGTAAGAATAATGAACAGAATAATGAGGCTGCTACAAATGACTAGCTATTTACGTTTATGATGCATTCACAGATACGGTTCTTTTGCTCTCTGTTGAATTTTCATATATAATCTGATTAATCTATCACGATTAATATTGAGTTCAATACAGGGCAAAAGAACTAGCTAATAAATGTTAAACTAAAAATTTAATACAGTTTTGTTATGAATTATGTTGCTTATAAACAAATTGATGGTACTATTACATCTGGATTTAAAGTTAAACTTTATGATATAGTTACTTTGAATACTGGTTATTGGAAAGATAAACTTGCTATTGTTCTATATATTAATGAAGATAAAAAACAAATTAAAGTTCGTATTATTGAATGTGGTATGAACTTAACTCTTAAAGTTAAAGATGTTCAATTTGTTAATCATAATAATAGAACTGCTGCTCGTTCTTATATTGATTTATGTAATAAACTGTCTAAAACCTTTCGTGATAAATATACTGATAAACAGTATATAAAAGATAATTGGTTTACTGATAAGTTTATTATTAATGATATAACTGCTAATACTATTGCTAAAGGTATTGGTCAATATATTACTAATACTGATAGTGATAGATATTCTGTTAGTGCTATTATGTGGCTTAGTGATATTAAAGATTATATAGATGCTTTACTTAAATATGGTGATTTTGATTTTGTTGCTAAGGCATTTAAAATCTATAATATTACTGATACTAGATTTGAACTTATTCGTAAACTTTATTATTATTTTTATGATTGAAAATGTTTCTCATTTTATACTTGGTATGATATTTGGTTTATCTGTATATCTTTTTATAAGAATTAGCATTGTTAGTAAAAAACTAGATAGACTTATTAGAGATATTAATGATACTCAAAATTGGATTAGAAAGATTCAAATTGATATTTGCGATATTAATAAACAATGGGAAGTTAAAAGAGATAGAGATAGAAATAGACTAGATAGAATTGAAGATAGGATTGGTAAACTTACTAGTGATTTTAATGATATTATTAGAAAGAAAGTTTAAGTCTAGCTTGCTTCCATCCTCTACGGGGGGTCGCCACGGAGCGTAGCGTAGTGGCTCTACTAATCTTACTATTATTGAACTTATTATAGTTTTAACTATTAAATATAATTGTTTATTAATTTTTAAAAATGTAAAGTACTTATGAAAAAGTATGATGAAGTTTCTGTTGTTCAGCAACTTAATAATGTTGGCGCTGTTATTGGAATCAATTCTGCTAGTAAAGTTATTAAAGTAGCTAAGAATAGTTCTATTGGTAATGGAACTAGTGGTAAGATTGATTTTCTTACTCATTATTGCGGTTATTATCTTGAATATGTTGATGTTGTTCAACAACAAAAAGAACGTGATAAAGAGATTGCTGCTAAGAAAGCTGCTAAAAAGGCTGCTCGTAAAGCTAAATTTGCAGAGGATAATACTTTTAAAGGTATTACTCGTGCTGTTGATAAACGTATGCGTACTATTAAAAGAAAGTAGTATGCTATGGTTAGCTTTAAATTCTCATTTGGAGTTGTAGGTAAATCCAAAGAGAAAGGAATAGTCAATAAATATGTTATTATAGTTGCTAAATGTGAAGGTATTATTAGATATATTGATGGTACTTATAAAGTAGAATACAATGGCAAACTATATAGTATTACAGGTGAAAGTTACAGAACTAAAGGAAAGAAAGTTGTTTATGCTCGTCGATTAGATAAATATAATCATAGAATTAAAATTATAAGAGATAGTGAAAATAGAAAAACTGTTGACACTAGATTTTATATTCCTTTTGCTGCTGGACTTATAGCTAAAGGTAAAATTGTTAAAATGCCTTTTGCTAAGGAATTATTTCATATTACTACATGTTATAATCGTGGTGATAGTGAATCTACTATTTTAGCTTTTCAAGAATGGAAAGAATATGAAGATAAAATTAAAAATAATCTTATTGATGTAAACAACGAATTGTAATGATTGGTAATCTTAATATTGCAAATAGTAATAGAAAAGATACTAACATTAAGTTTACTAAAGACCAAGAAATAGCTGTGCATGAACTTATTGAGTTTCTTGCACAGCCTTGGGATGATAAGAAATATATTAATGCTCTTTGTGGTGCTGGAGGTACAGGTAAGACATTTGTTATTAAATATGTTATTAATAATTGCAAATGGTCTGGTGGTGTTATAGGCTGTGCTGCTCCTACACATAAAGCTTGTAGAGTTCTTAGTAATTCTATTGGTGGAAAAGAAGTTAATACAATTCAATCATTATTTGGTTTTAGACTTGATGTTAATATTGAAAATTTTGACCCTGAAAATCCTGCCTTTAATCCTGTTGGAAAAGATAAACTAGATGGTCTTAAAGTTTTAATTATTGATGAAGCTTCTATGCTTAATGCTAAACTTGTTAAGTATATTAGTAATAAATGTAAGAAGCTTCAGATTAAAGTTATAATGCTTGGTGACTCTAGTCAGCTTCCACCTGTTAATGAGAAAACTAGTCAAGCTTTTCTTATTGCTAGTAATACTTATTATCTTAAAGAAGTTGTACGACAAGGAGATAATAATCCTATTAGTAAACTTCTTAAACTTCTTCGAGAAGATATAGATAGTAAGAATGGATGGAAGTTTCTTGATTATATATCTAAAAATAGACAAGATTATAATGAAGAAACTAAAGGATTTTATGTTTGTGGTCAAACTGAATTTTCTGATTTAATTGATACTTGTTTTAATGATGAAGAATATACTAAAAATATTGATTTGTATCGTATTATAGCTTATACTAATAGTCGTGTTGCACAATGGAATAACCATGTAAGACATATGATTATTCAAGATGCTGATAAAAGTCTTATTACTCGTAATGATTTAATAATGAGTTATACTACTGTTGTTAATGTTTTTAATGATATTATTATAAACAATAGTGAAGAATATATTGTTAAAGATATTGTTGATACAATTGATAATGATTATGAGTTTAAAGGATTTCTTATTAAGTTTCAAGCTATTCATGGTGGTGCTATAACTCAACCTTTATTTGTTATTGACCATTATGATAACTATACATTTCAGATGTATTATAAGAAGTTGACTAGTCTTATTGATGATGCTAAAAAAGCTAGTAGTTCTGAACGTGGAAGTAAATGGAAACAATATTTTGATTTTAAACGTAAATATCTTATCGCTTCTAATATTACGAATAGTAATGGTAAGATTTTATTTAGTAGAGATTTAGATTATGGTTTTGCAATTACTTCTCATAGAGCACAAGGTTCTACTTATAAAAATGTATTTGTAGATATTAACGATATGATTTATGATAAATATGGTCATCCTTATACTAATAGAGATGAAATGCTTCGTAGATTATATGTTGCTTGTTCTCGTGCTAGTAATCAATTAGTATTATCTTATGGCAAGTAAAACTGTTGACGAATATCCTGATTGTGAAAGATGTCCAAATCGTATATTTAATACAGGTAAATATATACAAGGTGGTAGAGGAAGTATTCATGGAGATATTGTTTTCCTATTTCCTAGAGGTGATAGAGTTTATTGTGATGATTATCAATTATTTACTGATATTGGTAATCTTTATGATGAATATTCTGGACGTAATAATACTGAAGATGTGTATATGACTTATAGTATTAAATGTGCTTGTTCTAATAATTATAATACATATCTTACTGCTATTGATAAATGTCGTAATATTCTATGGAAAGAATTAGCTAGAATTAATTACAAATATCTATTTGTATTTGGTGATGCTTATCTTAGTATTAGTAATAATCATATTCCTAGATTTATGGCTACTGGCGGTAAGTATATATTTAATAATTATTCGCCTCTTGTTAAATTTAAAGATGATAATCTTTATCATATGTTTAAACAGCGTTTTGCTGATGATGTTAATTGGGTTACTAAAAATAGAAATAATTATGGTATAGTATAAATGATTAATTGTATAGCTTATGATGTTGAAGTTTTAAGAAATTTCTTTTCTATTACTTTTGTTAGTATTAATAGTTATCTTAAAGTATTTAAAGATTGTGTTAATGCTGATGGAAAAGCTATTCCTTTAGTTCAAAAACTATCTGTTGAAGAAATTAAAGTTCGTCTTGAAACTGTTGAAAAACATAGTTTTCATATAACAGATAAAGATGATAGTCAATTACTTTCTATGATAGGTTATATTAATAAAACTAGATGTTATAAAGATTCTAATGGAAATATTATTCGTACTGACTTGTATGGATTTAATAATTTCAATTATGATAATCTTATGGTTGCAGCTTTACTTAGTTTTTATATGCGTACGAATAGTACGAAAGAACTTATTAATAAGTTATATGAAACTAGTAAAACTATTATTTCTAGTCAAGATGATAAAGATAAATTTAGAACTGATTTTTATCTTAATAGTCTTAGAAAATATAAACTACCATTTACAGGTATTGATGTAATGCGTATATTTGCTCTTAATAAAGCAAGTGTAGTTGTAGATAGTAAAACAGGTGAACGTAAACCTGTTCCTAAAGGTCTAAAGCAAACTTCTATTAATCTTCAATGGTATGAACTTCTAGAATATGAACTTCCTGATATTGATGAAGAAGAAGCTGAACTATATAATGAAATTCCTAGTCTTAAAGGAATGAATGCTAAACAGCTTAATAAACTAGTAGATAAATGGGATAGATTTATTCTTGATAAGTATATTGAGTCTATGATGTATTATAATCTTAATGATGTTTTCATTGTAGCTGAAATAGTTCGTCTTTATCCAGAAGAAATTAAATCTCGTTATGCTATTAGTAAAGCATATGATGTTGATGTTCTTAATTCTAGTCGTAGTAAAACTGCTGATATTCTTTTTGAGAAGTTTTATAGTAAATTTAGTGGTCTTGCTCCTGAACAATGGAAAGGTAAGAAAACTGAAAGAACTGCTATGAGTTTTAAAAAAGTTATTTTTCCTTTTATTAAATTTAAAACTAAACCTATGCAAGATTTTCTTGATGAATGTCTTAAAACTACTATTTATAGAGTTAATAAAGATGCGTTTAGTAAAGAAGTTAAAATTGGAAATGTAACTTATACTGTTGCTACTGGAGGTTTACATAGTCAAGATAATCCTGTTGAATTATGGAGTAGTGGAAGAGAACTATATCCATCCTCTACGGGGGGTCAACACGATATCCTTGTTAATGATAACGATTATGTTTATATTCATGCTGATATTAATAGTATGTATCCTAGTATTATTGCTGCTCATAAAGTAGCTCCAGCTCATCTTGATACTAATGCTTTCTGTAATCTTATTGAATGGCTTAAAAATAAGCGAGTTGAAGTTAAGCATAGTAATGAAGATATTGTAGATGGAATTGATAGAGATACTTTAGCTTTGGTTCTTAAGATTGTTATTAATTCTGTTTATGGTAAACTTGGATTTGAAGCTGGTAATCTTTATGATAGACTTGCTGTACTTAAAACTACTATTAATGGACAGTTAATGATGTTAATGTTAGTAGAAGAGTTAGAAATAAATAATATTCATGTATTAAGTGCTAATACTGATGGTATTGTTATTAAACTTTATAAACGAGATATTGACATTTATAATCGTATTAAAGATACTTGGGAAAATATTACTAAACTTAAGTTTGATACAGATTATTATAATTGTCTAATTAGCAGAGATGTGAATAATTATCTTAGCCAGTTTAGAGTTATTAAAAATGGTGTACATAAACTTAAACTTGAATCTAAAGGCGCTCTTAATCCTATGATGTATTCTTTAGATTTAACTAAAGGTTATTCTATGCCTATTGTTGCTCAAGCTATTGAAAACTATTTTCTAAAGAATAAACCTGTAATGGATACTCTTCAAGAAGCTACTAATATTCTTGACTTTTGTCTTACTCAAAATGTTGGTAGACAATTTCATGTAGAAGAAACTAAAATTGAAAATGGACAAGTTACTCATATGGTTTGTCAAAGATATGTTCGATTTTATGTTTCTAATAGAGGCTATATTATTGAAAAAGTTCATAATGATAACGGTTCTCGTAGTAGAATGGCAGCTGGTTCTGTTGTAACAGTTATTAATAGTCTTGATGATAAAGATATTTCTCTTAGAGATATTAATTTTAAATTTTATTATCAAGAAGCTATGAAGATTATTAATCCTATTAAACTTAAGATTTCTCCTAAAGGAAAAGGTAAAAGTAAAATTAAAAAATATAGCGGTATGTATAATCCTATTTTTAATGAAGATGATTTTGGATGAGAAACATAGTTGAAGAAACTTATGATAGACTAATTAATAAATGGGGTTCTAAAGAATATAAAGGTATTGGAACTATTAATTGTGTTCCACCTGTTGATTATTGTGAAATTATAAGTAGAATTATTAGTCTTATGAGAAATAAGAATGATAATATTAAAATACTTATTGTTACAGATAATTGGAAAAGAAGAACTGAAATTGTTGATGGTCTTAAAAATCATAATATAAATATAGATACTATTAATATTCTTACTCATACTTATGTTAATAGTAGATATAATTATAATTATGATATTTCTATTGTTGTTGGAGTTAACGAATGGAATTTATCTTGTAATACAGTTTTTAATCATGCTAGATTTAAACTTATGATTTTAACTGAAAAAACTATTGATACTTCTACGTTAACTAAGATTTATAATAATATTCCACCTATTAATAATATTCTAAATTCTAGTGGTATGCGAGCTATACTCCCCGTAGAGGAACACAGAGAGCCAATTTTGTTTGTTAATCAAGAAGATATTACTAATTACGATAAATATACTGAATTTATTACTCAGACTATTCAAGTATTTGGTAATCTTGATAATATTAAATGTGCTCGAAATGGTACTCAAGACGGACGTAGTGCTATGCAATATATTACAGAAATAGCAGAATATAACGGTTGGAGTGCTGATATGGATATGACTAATCCTTTTAGTAAACAAATTGATGAATGTTATAATCCTCTTGTTCTTGCTGAACGAGTTAAGACTTTTTATAATATTGTTCGTGAACGTATGCTTATATGTTCTGATAATGTTTGTAAGCTAGAAAGGATAGTTGAAATTATTAAAGATAATCCTGACAAACGATTTCTTATTATTAGTAAGAGAGGTGAATATGCTGCTACTGTAACTAAATATATTAATGATAAATTAGGTGAAATTTGTGGTGATTATCATGATAAAATTGAGGATAAAGTTCTAGTTGATAGTAATGGTATTCCTGTTTTGTATAAGTCTGGAAGCAAGAAAGGGACTGTTCGAACAATCAAATCTAAGGCTATTTCAACGCTGAATTTGAAGGCTTTTAATGATGGCTTATTAAGAGTATTATCTATAAAAAATAGTTCAGCAGCAAGCCTAGAAACAAGCGTAGACGAATGGATTTTAACCTCACCTTTATGTGATACAATAGATGAACTTATTTATCGTTATAATAATGTTAATTGTAGTCAATCAAAACTTAAAGTACATAAACTTTATATAGCTGGTACTATTGAGGAAGCAAGTTTAAAAAAGGAAAAGGTATCAGTTAACCATGAAGTTATACAGAATGTTAATTCTGATATTAGTGCTCAAAATTTTGATGATATTGTTTGCTAGTATAAATATAATAGTTACATTTGTTGTGTAATCAAAATCGCTCTTTGATAGAATGGACGAAGATAAAGAAGTTAAAGTTAATGATACTGCTGTTGCTGTTAGTAATAGTGGTATTGAAAAACAACATGGTGCTCAACATTCTGTTGCTCCATATCAGCTTAATTATATGAGTGAAGCTGAAATTGCAAGTCTTGAAGTATTTATCAAACGTGTTATGCGTAGTGATAAATGTGGTATTAAGTCTGTTGAAGATGGCCTTGCTATTGCAATGAGAGCTAAAGACCTTAGACTTCCATTTTCTACTTGCATTGAACATATTCATGTAGTTCAAGGTAAAACAGGTGTTGATGTTCACATTATTAAGGCATTACTTGTCAAAGGCAGCGTGAGTTGGGAAAAAGTAGATAATTATCGCGCTCTGTACGAATATACAGATGGCTTTAATGCTTATGATGAAGATAAACTTCCATCTGACTGTATTAAGTGTCTTACTCCCAAAGAGGCACAAACTAAAAATGCAGAAGATAAAGACCATGAACATATATATGTTTATCCTGTTAAATACTATAAAGATTATAATGGTAATGTATATAAGGAATATCAACTTAATGGTAAGTTTGAAATAGCTACTAATACTAATGAAGCTAAACAAATTGCTTCTACCGGTAAAGTTCCTGTTTATAGAATACCTGCTGTTCCTATTGATTATATTACTAGTTATCGTTTTTATCGTAAAATTGGAGAACGTAATATGGTTGCTACTGGTGAGTTTACTTATAAAGATGCTATTGTTGCTGGATGTTTTGAAAAAGATACTTATAAGAAATATCCTAAAATAATGATAAGTCATAGAGCATTTGTTTATGGTGCTCGTGAAATTGCTAATGATTTAATTATGGGCTGTTTAAGCACAGAAGAATTAAAGACTATGCAAGGTATTGATTTAAGTAATGAAGATATTATTGATATTACTGAAATTCAATAACATAAACAAACTAGAGAAATTATTATTAAACAAAACAGTCGTATGACTGATATTATTCACTTTTTAAATAATTATAATTATGAAAGATTTTAAGAAAGGTTTGAGTTTTGGTATGGGTATTGTTAATGCTGGTCAAAGAACAGTTAGTGAAGAACCTGAATTGGTAGTTGTTTCTACTCCCGGTAGTTTCCGTATGACTGCCCAAGTTTCTAAAGCTCTCGGCATTGCTCATGGTGAATATGTAATGTTCATTAATAACTGTGCAAATATTGATAATGCTATTATCAATAAAGTACCCGAAGTTGTTGCTTTCTGTGAAGAACAAGGTTTGGATATTGAATCTCCCGAAGCTGCTATGGCTGTTCATGCTGAATTTGATATTTGGGCTTTGGCTAAAGGTATTGCTGAATTAGATAAGAATGGTAATCCTTGCACTACTCGTGTTCGTATGACTAAGAATGATAAAATTAAGTATGTTAATACTTATTTCCAAGAAACTCTTGAAGGTGCTTTATCTTCTTCTAATGAAGAACTTAAAGCTGCTCTTGGTCGTGAAGGTATTACCGAAGATGAACAGAAAGAACTTTTGGTTAGCTGTATTCAAGGTGATGAAGTTGTTAAAGTTAAAGGTTCTAAATGTGCTAATACTGCTGCTTTGTCTGGTATTGGTGTAACTCTTAATTTTACTGACTCTAATGTTTGGAAACAGTTGAAAGCTGATATGACTGATGAAGAAGCTACTTCTAAGAATCGTGTTTATACAGTAGATATTGACAACTTGCAAGAAGCTGTTGTTAATAACGGTCATAAAGATATTGTTGTTAAGATTGCAATGCTTACCGAATATAAAGATGAAGAACCTATTCGTATCGGTAAGAAAGCTGAAAAAGAAGAAACTGCTGAATAATCAAATCTTCGTCCTAGAAATATAGTATCTTGAACATAGAGCTGCATTGTTAGTATTTCTAATGGTGCAGCTCTTATTTTATCTAATAATTCTTTTAATTACTTTAATTATGTCGACAGAAAAAGAAATTAAGAATGAAGCTGCTGTTGCAGCAAGTGCTGAACAAACTGCTAATGCAGAAGTACAAACTCCTAAAAAACGTAGAGGTAGAGGTATTAATAATGATTTACGTGATGTAACTCGTAAAAAGTTTGATGAACGTACTGATTGTAATAAAGCTAATGGCTTGTTTATTGGTCATCTTGAAGATGTTAAAGTTGATTGGGCTACACTGAAAGATGATGTTCAAGGTATGCCTTCATTTGCTGGTATGAGTATTCCTTATCTTACATTTACTTTTGCTAGTAATCATGAAAATATCAATGAACGTCGTTATGTAACTCAACGCCTTCTTCCTGCTGAAAGTAATGTTGAAACTATTCCCGGTGGTAAAGGTGCTTGGAAAGTTGATAACATTTTCCGCTTTATGAAACATATATATAATGTATTTGTTCTTAAAGGTCGTGATTTAACAGAAGAAGAAATTGATGCTCTTACTTTGCCTTTTGAAGATTTTGATGAAAATATGCAGTATGTGCCTGTTGAGGCTGAAGAAGTTATAGCTGGTTATAAGACTGTGTTTGAAAATTATGTTAAGTTACTTAACAATAATGGTAAACCTGTTTATAATGATGCTAAAGGTAAACCTATTACTATTTGGATGAAGCTTCTTCGTTTCGTTAAGAATGATGGTAAATGGCGTGCCGTTGTTGGAAGTAAATCTTCATTTGGTGATTTAGGATTTCCTACATTTATCAATGATGGAGTTATTGAACTTTATAAAGAACAATCTGCTCCTAGTTTGCATATTGACCCTTATAAAGAAAGTATTGTTTATCAAAAATCTGCCGAACAAGCTAAACAACCAAATGTTGCTATGCCTGGTGTTGGTGTAATGCCTGGTGTTCAAACTGCTACTCCTATAAATCCTGTTAGTGGATTTAATGGCGGTGGAGATTTTAGTCCATTTGGTGGTGGTAATGATGCTGCTGGTGCTTTTGTTAATCCAACAGAAGATTTACCATTTTAAAAAATTAAAGTTAGTTAAATAGTTGTATGTAAGAGGATTGGGTACTATTTTAGTACCTAGTCCTCTTTTTTTATATGTTCACGATAAAGGTCAAATTAGAAATATTATGAAAAGAAATATTAGTAATACTATTTTAACTAAAGATTATATTTTCTCTAAAGTTAGTCAAATTACTATTTTTAGTGCTTATACTGGAATTAGTGTTGAAGATATACAACATTGTATAGATACAGGAGAATTTATATCTAGTCCTTTTCGTGAAGATACTCATCCTAGTTTTGGTTTTAGATATGATAATAGGAATAAACTTAAAGGAAGAGATTTTGCTGGATATTGGTGGGGAGATTGTATAGATGCTGCTGCAACTGTACTCTCTGAAATTGTTCATAAGCAAATTGATATTTCTATTAAAAGTCAATTTCTATTTGTTCTTAAACATATTGCTTATACTTTTAGAAATATTATTTATGGACAAGATAAAGATGAAAACAACGATTATAATATTGCTAGGGCTATTAGTAATGTACGTAATCATAAACCTATTATTGAACTTGTTACTCGTCCGTGGAATAATTTAGATGCTAAATATTGGGGACAATTTGGTGTTAATCTTAATTTTCTTAATACTCATTTTGTTTATCCTGTTGACCAATTTTATATTAATCGTTCAACTAATCCTATTCCTAAATATTTTTACGATAAAGATAAAACGGATTTATGTTATGGATATATTCTTGGACAAGATAAAAGAGGAATAGTTAATGTTAAACTGTATTTTCCTAATAGAAATAAGAAAACTGAAGTTAAGTTTATAACTAATAGTAATACTATTGAAGGAGTTATTAATCTTGAATTAGATAATTATGACGTTATTATTATAACTAAATCTACTAAAGATAGATTAAGTCTTGAATGTTATCTAAAGAGTATTAATCATTCCATCCTCTACGGGGGGTCTACCCTTGAGTTTAAGGCTATTGGTGTTGTGAATATTCCACATGAAACTTATAAACTTCGTCAAATTGAATATGATTGGCTTCGTAGTAAACTTAATCGAAATGGTTTTCTTATTAGCCTTATGGATAATGATAGAACTGGTCTTATGGAAGCTGTGATTCTTAAGAATGATTATGATATTATACCTATTATTATTCCTAAAGAACTTGGCGTTAAAGATTTTGCAGAATTGAGAAGTAGTTATTCTACAAATGTTATTAATGAATTAACTCAACAAGTTGTTAAATATATAGAAGATAATTATGGAGAAGAAAGTGAATTTACTTGGGATACGGAAGAAAGTAATACTTTGCCATACTAAAAGTCTAGCTGGTGTTACATATACTGTTATGCGTCCAATTACTGAAGAAGATGAACAAAATCTTGATAAATGGGAATGTATTAATGTAGATGGTAAACGTATTGATAAAAAAGATATTTATTGTTATGGAGAAATTAATCTATCTTCTAATGATGACGTTGAATATATCAAAAAGTTTAGCTTACTTGATACTGATAATGGTGGAACTATTCATAGTAATTTTAATTATCAAGAAGGTTATGCTCTTATTGAAGGAATAGCTAAAACTTATCCTACATTTGATATTGTTGAATGGTTTAAATATAATCATTGTCTTATAGGTAAACCAACTCGTATTATTATTTATAAATGTAAAAAAGAAAATCTATGATAATAAAAGGATATGAAGAAAAGCTAGATGATAGAGATATTAGATATATTAATTATGTTATTGATAAATCTACAATGGCTGATGCAATTGAATCTTATATTAAAGATTTAGATTGTACTACTATTTATCCTAATGGTTCTCGTCCTAGACAAACTATTAATTATGGTTATCGTATTACTCTTTCTAGTATTGAATATATTCTTGATAAACTTTATCTTGTTCTAGAACATCATCCAGAAAAAGCTCAAAGTTATATTGATTATCGTAATAGTATTATTAAAAGAATTATTGATATACATGAAAAAAATCTTGATTTCGAGAGAAGAAACTCAGTACGATATTATAGTAAAGAACCAAGGAAACGCACTAGAAGTGCTAGCAGAGTTAATCAATCAAAAGATATCTTTACAGGTAAACCCATTGATGTTAGCACCGGTATTGCAAAGGCTATTAAGCCTAAAAAGGAAACGATTGCTCAGCGTAAAGCTAAACTTCTAGGTGGTAAAGCTGTTAGTTTTGCATTTAATGGTTTAAAAATAAGTGAACATAATGAATAAACTTTATCGTAGAAATAACAATGGTGCGCCTACTGTTTGGTGGGCTGAACTTGACAGTGGTACTAATAGTATCACTGTTTTTTATGGTCTTGTTCGAGGTAATATTCGTAAAGAAGTTTATGCTGTTACTCAAAAAGATGGTCAAAAAGAACTTGAAAGTAGATATAATGATAAAATTAAACAAGGATATACATATATTAATGAACTTTGTGATATGCAGGGTTTACCCCCCGTGGAGGATGGAGATAATGATACTCTATTTAATTTTCTAAATACTTATCTACCTAAAGACCTTAGTAATGGAAACAGTAATCTTTTACTTCCAATGCTTGCTAAAACGTATAATGGTAATGTTTGGAAAAAAGTCAGTTGTATGTATGGTCAGTATAAGATTAATGGTCTACGTTGTATTGTTACTGCTTATACTCAAAATGATATGTTTAAACCTGTTAGGCTTCGTTTCCAAAGTCGTGAAGGTCTTACTTGGCATACTCTTGGCTATCTTGAAGATTATTTGCTTGCTACTATTAATACAAATATTATCGACGATATGATTAATGGATTTGCAGCACTTGATGGTGAAGTTTATCTTCCGGGTTATACTGTTAATCAAATTAATCATTTTGTTAAAGATGCTAATTGTACTGAAAATAAACTTCTTCAATTTTGGTGTTATGATATTATGATGGAGGGTGACCAAGCTCATAGAAATATGTATCGTTATCATATTAAAAATCCTACTTCTTTTAATACTATTGAAGAACATTATAATAATAAAGAACGATTGATTATTCTTCCTAGTATATATATTAATAATAATGATAAAGCTATTAAAGCTAGAAATAATTTTATTAATATAGGATTTGAAGGTCTTATACTTCGTAATACCGAAACTGATTATCAATATGGTAGACGTAGAGCTAATTATATGGAGAAGTTTAAAGATGCTGCTGAAGGAGATTTTATAATTCTTGATATTTATAAAGAAAAGAAACGTGATTTGCCTATTCTTCTTTGTAAAAATGATATTAATGATGAAAAGTTTGAAACTCGTTTAAGCACTAGTCATATCGTTCAACAGGAAGTTTTATTCGATTCTCAATCTTATATTGGTAGAACTGTTCATATAGAATATGGTGAACGAAGTGGCGTTACTAGAGTTCCATTTCATATTAAAACTGTTGTTATAAATGGAGATACTAGATTATAATGTAATTAAGAATAATAATTTTGATAAAACTAAATCTTATTTTAGTTGTTATTATAAATCTATTATTCTATTTACTGATTATGATGCTAAAAGTTATAATTTTGCTGTTAGATATAATGACATAACTAAAAGTAATGAACTTTATGTGATTTTATATAATGATGATAAAGTTAATAATAGTATTCCTGTTGTTCGAGATGCTAATACTGGATTTAAATTATATATTCCTAACAGAGTTATTAGACTTCTTGATACAAGACTACGTAATACTTTTGTTATATCTAAAGATGATTTTAATGTTAATGTTAAGTTTGTAGAAGAACGTAATAGTTTTTGTATTATTTATAATATAAATATTGATTAAGGTGAAGCCTAGTACATAAGATAGTGTGCTAGGCTTTTCTGTTTGTTAGAGGTCTAAAACTATACAGAATACGCTCGTAGATATGATTCTTTTTGCCTGTATTCAATTTTATATATCAGAATGATTAATCTATCACGATAAGATTTGCGTGTCATGTTGAGCCTTAAAATGCGTCATTCTCACCATGATATTTAACATTAAATTCAGCATCATTATTACTAGTAAATTCCTATTATATTTTTATATTTGTCTTGATAAACAAAAACAAATTATTATGAGTATTAATAAAGTTACTATTGTTGGTATTAAAGGATTTAAAGGAAGTGGTAAAGATACAGTTGCTTCTATGATTAGTTATATCCTTCATGATGGTATTATGAAAGCTAATTATGATACTTGGCTTCTTTATCATAAAAATGGGTTTGTTGAAAATTATGAAATAATTATTCATTTTGCTGATAAACTTAAAGATGATATATCTGAATTTTGTGGTATTGATCGTAAACTTCTAGATAGACAAGATGTTAAAGAAGAAAATTATTATAATTTTAAAACTGGTATTGTTTCTACTAATATTAAAGATGCTACTTATGTTGTGGATAAATGTAATGATGCTATATTAAAATATAATGACTTATCCTCATATCTTGTTTTATATAATAATAATGTTAGTATTAAAATTAGAGTTCTTCTTCAATATTATGGTACTAACATTATTAGAAATCATTTTTGGAGAGAAGCTTTTATTCGCTATACTATGAATAAAGCATTTGATATAAGAAATAGTAAAGGACAATGTATTATAGCTGATGCTAGATTTGATAATGATGAATGTAAAGCTATCAGAGATTGTGGAGGGATGATAATTAGAGTAGATAGAAAATCTAATAATGATAATCATGACAGTCACGAAAGTGAACAAATAACAATTAATAAAGATGATTATGTTATTGATAATACTGGTACTCTTGTTGGTCTTTTCTATAAAGTTCTTAAATTTGTAACTGATTATATGGTATGAAATTACATCCTATTTTTGGTATAAATGCTCTTGCTAGAGTTTGTTTGTGTTGTGGTAAAGTTATTGGTTATACTCCACTTGGAAATTCTGTTGAAGAAGATGTTAGTAAGAGTAAACAAATAGCTGAGGCTATTGTATGTAAAGAATGTATAGATAAGCTTGATAGTGAAACTTGCTTTATAGCTTGTGACATGGATAAAGATAATTATATAACTGCTACTTATGATACTTTATGGATTAGAAATAAAGGTCTTAAAGAGTTTTTTAAAGAGCTTGATTCTATACAACCTATTAATATTATACCTAAAGAACATTTTTATAGTATATTTGGAAATGTAGTTAAAGATTTTTATAATAATCAAGAAGATGAAAATAATTGAACCAAAAGTTGAACTTTGGCAACAAGGAGATAATTCTAAAGCTCATGTTGCTAGATGCGCAAGAGTTTGTTATGGTAGAGAAACAGGTAATGATGAAGCTACTATTAAACGACTTATAGATAGTGAACATTGGAGTATGTTTCGTCATGGAACTTATTATATAATAGCTAATGATAGTGATAAAACTTTAGAAACTATTGTTATTAATTATGCTAATACTATTGGTTTTAGTTATCATTATGAAAAACATGTTTATTATATAACTGTTAATGGTAATTGGGTTTTAGACCATAAAACACAATTTGGTTATCTATCTAAATATATTGTTCCTATTGAAGATTTTTGTAATACTGAAATAGGATTTCATATGATGAGATATACTTTTTGTGTTGATACACAAATTAGTACTTCTCGTGAATTAAACCGCGTTAGTCCTAATAGTATTGCTGAAATGAGTACCAGATATGTTTATGAAGATGGAAGTATTTGTAGACCTCATTGGATAAGCAAAGAAGAAGCTGAATTATTTAATAATGATAATAATATTATTTTAAATGAAGCTATAAATGCTGATTTAAATGAAGCTATAAATGTTTATCTTAATGGATGTAAAAGAGATTTTGAAGAATATAAAATTCTTGTAGATAAATATAAAATCCTTCGTCAAGATGCTCGTGGTAAACTTCCTCTTGATACTGCTACTAGATGTGTCTATACATATTCTATTAATGAATGGCGTCATATTATTGATTTACGTTATTATGGTACTACCGGTAAACCTCATCCTAATGCTAAGCTTATAGCTGGTATGATTAGAAATAATTTAATGGAACTTGGATATGACTTCAGAGATTTATAAACTTAAACACTTTCATGTTGAAAATTATAGTGATACTAATTTCACTGATGACTTAAATGATGGTGAAGAATTTCTTTATACTACAATTAGGTGTAAAGATGATAAAGAAGTAACACTTTTATGTAAATATGTTAAAAATAAACATATTGAAATTTGTCCTAATTGTATATTTAATAATTATCTTTGCTATGGTCTTTTATGTAATATCGTTGTTCTTAAAGTAGTTAAAGATGAAGAAATGAGAAATAATAAATAAATTATTAACTATTTAAATATTAAAGTTATGAGAAGAAAATTTCATTGTTTTAATAACCGTTTTAGAACTACTAAAAATACAGAAGCTGTTGTATTTGAAAATGGTGGATTTGTTGGTAATCTTGGTTTAAGTAAAAAAACTATGGAAAAAGTATATTGAAGTTAGTTATAAATATAGAACTAATACAGGTAAAATTACTGCTAGTGATTATACTCATTTATTTGGTTATTTAAATCCTTATTATCGTTCTGCTTATAATGTATCTAAACGTAGAAAATAATGGCAAGTATTTATAATATTACTACTGAACTTGAGGATATATTTCTTAAGTTAGAAGAAAATGGAGGTGAATTAACTCCTGAACTTGAAGAACGCCTCGCTATTACACAAGATAATCTTAAATCTAAACTTGATAGTTACCGTAAAGCATATACTGTACTTAATCTTGAAGCTGAATCTTGTAAAAAAGAAGAGCAACGATTAGCTGTTCTTCGTAAAACTAAAGAAAACAATGCTGAAAGACTTAAAAGAGTTATGCTTGATGTTGTTATTACTTATGGAGATTTAGGCAAATCTGGTAATAAAGTTATTAATCTAGTTGATAGTAAACTTTATACTAAAAATAGTAAATGTGTTGAAATTGATGAAAATCTTAATCAAATATTTATTGATTTAGTTCTTGAACATTTACAATCTCTTTGGGATAATGATATGATTGATGGTAATTTTTCATTTAGTAGAGATGTTCTTCTTGAACAAATTAATGATAAATTTACTGAAAGATATCCTGAACAATCTGCTAGACTTAGAGAAGAAACTGGAGGTTATTTTACTCTTGATGATTTAGATTGTATTAAAGTTAAATTTGAGATTGAAAAACCTATTGGTGATTTAGCTAATAAAATTAATTTTGATTTACTTAATACTTTCTTTAATCATCAACATGAAATGACTAGAAGTAGCAGTGTTAATAAAACTACTATGAAGAATATTCTTAATGATGGTAGAGATATTAGTATAGCTAAACTTGTTGAAAATACTAGTCTTATTATTAAATAATTTGGTTATACTCCCCGTAGAGGACAGAATTAAGTTCATCCTCCACGGGGAGTCAACACTACTAATCTTGCTAATTATGGAACTAGAAAAAAAGTAAAAGAATTAATAAAATGGTATATGGATACTTATGGTGTTAATAAAGACCAGGCTGTTAAAGATATTGAAAGTGTTATGTTACGTATAAGTCATAAATAATATGTATAAAGTAAAAGGTAAACCTTGGGCTTATTCTGGTGCTATTGATGTATCAGATTGTGCTACTGCTAAAGAAGTTATGCTTAAAGCTGGACTTAATTTTAATGTAGCTAAATGTGAACTAGTTGGTAAAATGCCTATTAAACTTACTGGAACTGATGAAGAACTTGACCGAATTATTAAAGAACAAAAAGAAGGCGCTCATGTTTTTGGTACTGACATTTATCGTAAGTGTGATAACGCCTTTGCTACCTATCGTACTGATTACAATATTCCTTTAGGTGTTGTTAAAAGTAAATATACTATTGTACAAAACAATGATGCTTTTAATTTCTTTGATGACGCTATTGGTAAAAATTCTGCTATTTGGCAAACTGCTGGATTTTGGGGAAATGGTGAGAGAATATTTGTAAGTGCTAAACTTCCTAATAATATTCTTGTTAAAGGTGACCCTGTTGAAAATTATCTAGTATTTACTAATACTCATGATGGTAGTGGTGGAGTTAAGATTTTATTTACTCCTATTAGAGTTATTTGTCAAAATACTCTTAATGCTGCTATTCGTACTAGTAGTAATTATGTTAGTTTTCGACATACAACTAGTGTTCATAATAAGATTTCTGTTGCACAAGAAATACTTGGAATTAGTAAAATTAAATCTGAAGAATTTGGTCAATATTGTAATTTACTTGCTAATATTAAAGTTACTGACGAAGATGTAATTCAATTTATTGGAGAAAATCTTCTTACCGGTGATGAAATTCAACGTCTAAAAGATACAGGACATACTATTAAAGATATTGCTTATCGTAGTGGTTTAGCTTTAATTGATAGTAAAATAAGTAGTAGAAAAATGAATGTTATTTCTGATACTTATAGTTATTATTTTGATGGTCCAGGTCAAAGAGATATTCTTGGTACAGCTTGGGGTGCAGTTAATGCTATTAGTGGATATTATTCTAATATAGATAATATTGAAGGTACTAAGCGATTCGATAGTATTTGTTATGGTGATAAATCAAGAAAAATAGAAAATGCTTTTGCACTTGCAGAAGCTCTTTAATTTAATAATTTAATTGTATATGGAAGTAAAAGTATTTAAACTGAAAGAGATTAAACTTCTTAGTGGAGATGTTGTAGATGTAGAACAGTATTGTAATGTTCAACCTATTTTACCTGCTTATGGTAAAGAAGGTGATGCTTGTATGGATGTTTATCCTATTCATTATGAATATGATGTAGATAAAGATAGATTTATTTATCATACAGGTTTAGCATTTAATATTGGAAATGATGCTAATGGTGAACCTAATGAAATGTCTTTACGTCCTAGAAGTAATCTTACTAAATCTGACTTTTATATGCCTAATGCTCCTGGTACTCTTGATTGGGGTTATCGTGGAGAACTTCTTATTATTTTTAAGAATCGTACTTCTAGGAATTTAGTTCATGCTGTATCTACTCTTGCTGAAATAGTTGATAAGTTGAGAGAACATATGCATTTACCTGATAGTATGGTTGGTAATGCTAGACTTAAACTTAATAATGTTAGAACTACAACTACTAATATTCTTGGTAAACTTTCTACTCCACCATATAATTGTGATGGTAAAGATAGATGTTGTCAATTAATTATTAATAATGCTGAAAGAATTAGTTGGAAAGAAGTTGAATCTATTGAAGAATTAGGAGAAAGTGAACGTGGAAACAAAGGATTTGGAGAAGGAACAGGAGGAGCAGCTAAAGCTTAAAGTTGGTGCTCGTTATATTCATAATAAAACGTCTAATGAATATATAATTATTAGTATTACTAAAATGAAACATCCAGATACAGGTGAATGGATTCCTGCTGTTATTTATAAAGTTGATGGACTTGAACCTTTATGGTGTAGAAGTGTTGAAAGTTTTAAAAGTCATTTTAGTGATGCTAAAATTGAAGGTAATGAAGTTTATCTATGAAAAAGTTAATCTTGTTTTATTTACCTGATTGTAATGTTAGTAAACTTTTTGAAGAAAGGCTTCACAAAGCTCTTGCTCTACCTGAGTTTGCCGGTAGGTTTAATCTTATTAGGCATAATCTATATACTGATACTGGTAGACAAGAAGCACGTAGTGTTGGTATTAGTGATGCTCCTGCTGCTTATTGTAATGGTGATATTCTACGTGGTGTGCAAAGCGATTACACTATTAGGAAATATCTTCGCAAGTTGTTAGGATAGTCATAGATACAGTTCTTTTGCCCTACATTGAATTTTAATTGTTATTGTGATTAATCTATCACGATATGAATATCATTCAATGTAGGGCTTTAAAATAGCTAATTTTATAAATTCTCATTATATTATACGAATACTATGGTTAAAATTGAATTTTATTATAAAAGTGCTGATAAAGATAAAACAGAAGCTATGCGAGAAGCTATTGATATAGCTTTATTTGGTACTAATGTTCAATGTAATTTTAAAAATCTTCCTGACCATCTTATTCTTGAAGATATGATACTTGAAAAGGCTGTTGCTGGTAAGAATATTACTGAATATCCTACTTGTATTATATATCGAGATGATACAGAATATAAACGATATATTAATTCTGTTACTTGGGAAGAACTTCGTAATGATATTAATTATCTTACTGGAGATGAACCTACAAGACAAACAAATAATATATTTATTGAAGCATTTATTGATGAACATGATTGTATAATTCGTGCTAAATGTGCTGATGCTATTGCTTGGATGTGGAAATATCAAAATACTAAAGTAGAATACATTCAAACTAATATTGATAATCCTAACAAATTTGCTATTGTGATTAAAGATAGTTGGAGAACTTATGCTACTTATGTATATTCTGATAGTCTTACTACTGAAATGATTAAGAATACTCTTCTTAGAGTTCCTAATACTATTAAAGAAGCTGTTAAAAATAATGCTATTGTGTTATGATACGTATTGATTGTTTTACTAGAGATGGTTGTGATGCTTGTAAAATAGCAATTAAAAATATAACTGATGCTATTAATGAAGCTAATTGCGATATTACTCTTAATATTCGTAATACAAATCTAGATGATATTCTAAGAAAAGAAATTACTAAATTTCCTACTACTGTTATTACTAAAGTCGATAATGATTATAGAAGAAAAGAATTAGCTCGACTTGAAGGTAGTTTTCCTAGTGATTATATTAAAGATATTATTAATAAACTTGAAAAAGAATAAGCTATGACAGTTAAAGAACTTATAGATAAACTTCAACAATTTGATGAAGATAAACTTGTTTGTTGAAGATACTGAATATAAAGAATTTGATGATTAGCTTGGAACCGCTACGAGTGCTACGCACTCTTCGCTATACTCCCCGTAGAGGATGGAATGGTAGTTGTGCTAGTAATATTAGTATAGTTATTAATAATAATGATTATATTGATTGAATGAATACTAGTCTATTCCATCCTCTACGGGGAGTTGAGCGTAGCGAAGCGGAGCGTTCTACTAATCCTTAAACTTATAGTCGTTGGCATGACTGAAACCTCGGTAGCTAAGCTAGTCTTACTACTGGGGTTTATTTTTATCTTATTGTTAAACTTAAATATATTATAATTATGGTTGCATTTATTGTTCTTCTTGGGATTATATTTGGTGGTGTTAAATTGTTAGCTTCTGCTAATAATATTAGTGATAGTGAAGCTATGGATAAATATAGTGGAAAACTATTTGTTGTTGGTATTATAGTTTTTATTATTCTTATGTGTGTTATTGGTAATAATGATGATGGTTTTAATTAAGATATTGCTAATGGACAGGCTTCTTATCGTATATATCTTAGATAGGGTTAACATTTTTTGTTATTGATAATCAAATAGTTACAAAAATATTTACTGTATCTCAGAGACATATTTAACATAATTTTTATTGGAAAGTATGTATTATATAGACATATTTTTCGTACATTTGTTGAAGTTAATAATGAATATAATGTTAAATTTAAAAATGATTTTATGGCTACTTATCGTTTTAATACTAAACTTATTAAGAAGTTTGTTGATGCTCAAAAAGAACGTATTGCTGAAGTTGCTAGTAATATAGCTCCAACTGTTTATGATACTAATAAAACTGTTGAGGTTATGGATACTATGCAAGTTATTTCTATTACTAATACTACTTATAATATTAATAAATTAGGTATTAAAGGTAGAGATTATGTAGGAGTTGCAATGGAAATTCTTGATAAAGAACGTTATTTTAATGAAGCTACTCTACATTTATTTAATTATATATGTAGAAATTTAGCTTATATGAGTAATGTTATTGAATTTACTGAAAGTGCTATAACTGAATATTACGGTATTTCTACTCATACATTTTATAAAGCACTTCAAACTCTTTATACTGTTAATGTTATTAAACCTACTACTCGTAAATCTGTTTATATAGTTAATCATAATTATATTTTCAGAGGTAATTATACAGAGTTTATACAGTTATATAAAGAAATGTATAGCGATAAAGATGTTATTGTAAATGAAGATGGAAAAATAGTTCTTGATTATTAAGTTATTAATGATAAAATAAATAGGGCTTGTCTAGGTAGTGATACCATAGGCAAGCCCTTATTTTTTATTAGATTCAAGTCCAACTTATTCAAATATATCTTTAGCTATATCTTTATAAGGTATAATACTAAGTATATTTTCATCAAGTTTATAATAACTATTATTATTAGGTAAATCAAGAACTCGATTAATACTACGAACAACAGGTATATTACGAACAGCCATAACTTCAAACTTATTCATACCTTTATATCTACCAGTAGTATATTCCTCAGTAAAATCTTCTTCAATAAGGAATCTAGCAGCCATAGCAGTAGTACCAATTAAGTCATTAATAGTTTGTCCAATAGCAACAGGACTAGACCACAGTTTTTTACCTTCAGCATAAGCACCAAATGGAGTAAATGAAGCAGCTTCAGAAGCAAGACGGTCAGCGTGATAAAGCATAAGATTATACATAATACTTTCATCATCATCTCCACCCATACCAGTTATAGCAATTGCTCCAATAATAGCAGCTCCTACATAAAGTAAATCACCTAAATTACGTCTAATATTTGCTTTTTCATGTTCAGGAAGAAGTTCATAATTAAGTTTGAAATTAACAGCAAATGAAAGTAAATTCTTACCATAAACTTGAAATGCTTTAAGAACATCACTTACATTATTAATTTCTCCTACATTACTTTCTTTAAATGGAATAGTCAAATAATCATAAAGACTAGTATAACTACCTTTTTCAACAGTACCTAGAGTTTCATTATAATAACCATTCCAACGATAACGTTTCTTAAAACCAGGATAAAGATGTTTATGATATTGCATAACCATACCACCCCACCAATGTTGTTCAATATTAGCAGAACCAAGTTTATCATAAACACCATGAACTTTCTTATTTACTTCACGAACTTTATCAATAAATTTAGCATATTCTTTAAGAGTAAGTTTACTATCAGGTTTTATTTGAGCAATACCATCTTTAAGTTCAAATTGATTATAAATATCTGGAAGTTCAGCAAACTTTTTATCAATATCTTTAATAAGTTCTTTACGTTTAGCTATATATTCTCTTTGTTTTTCTTCATTAAGATAAGTCTTAACAAAATCAAATATAGGATTAGCTTTAAATAGATTATATTTAGCTCGTTTTTTATTATCAACTTTAGCATCATCCATGAACTTATTGAATTGTTCAAGTAGAGCTTGGTTCTCTCCTCCACGGGGAGTATTTATTACAGACATAAGAGCATCTTGTTCAGCTTTACGATGATACATTTCTTTACTCATTATATCATAACCACCTCTACCATTATCAACAAGTCTATGAGATTTAAGCATAGCAAATAGCATAACATTTTGCATATAATGTTCACCAACAGATTGAGGACTAAATAATAATCCACGAACTCTACGAATATTTTCTTTAAGACCTTCAGCAGTACTAACTTCAGTTACTCTATCAAAATCAACTACATGACTAAGTTTAATAATAGCATCTTGAAGTGTACTACTATTTTCACTATACATATTAGCCATATAACTAACAGTTCCTTTAATCCATTCAGATTTACCAGCTTCCCAATCTTTAAGATTAATATATTCACCAGCAGCTCGTTCCATAAATATATTACTAGAACCAGTAAGAACGTTAGCAATACCACCAGTAATGTTCATCATCATATATTTACTACCAGCAATGTTTTGAGCAAGAGAACCAAGTTTAACTAGATTAGGAGTTTTATTATCTTTATATTGTTCAAATACAAGACGACGAATAAAACTTCTAAGATGTTCACTAGTTCTAGTTTGTTTTTCTTGTTTATATTCAATTTCACCACCAGCACTAGCTTCTCTATTTTCACTTATACTACCTTTATAATTTATATCGTAAGCAGTATTACTAGTAATAATTTGGTCAGCAGTATAAAGAAGATTTTTAACTGTTTTAACAGCATTATATCTATTACTTTCAATTAAGAAACTATTAAATACTTCTTCCCAATTACGATTAAGAATATCATTATGAATTTTATTATTCTTTTCAATAATCTCATCTCTAGCTTTAATAGCAGCAGCTTTACGTTTACTAAATTCTTCATCACTTTCATTAGGTTCTTTAAATCTAGGTATAGTAGGAAGTTGTTGAGTATCTTTATTAACTAACTGAACTAATCTAGGATTAGGAATATCATAATCTTTATCAAAAGTTAAATCTTCATTATTTCTCCAACTAGTATTATTAGGAACATTGGCTGTCCAACCAAGAAAACTAAGAGCTTGTTCAAAGTAATCTTTAACAGTCATATCTTTAGATTTAGGCAAAGCTGGAAGATAACCCATATCAACATATCTCTTATTACTATTAGTAAAACAATACTTTTTCATAAGTTCATTTACTTTATTCATAAGTTCAAGTTGATACTCATTAAGACTAGTATAATTAGGATTATCATATCCTGTTCCTACTTTATACTTATTAACAAAACTACTATATTCTGGATTAACAAGTTCTTCTTTAGGAGTAATATGCATTTGATTAATACGTGGTTCATAATTACCAACAACAGCTGAACCATCATCTTTAATCATTTGCATAGTAGTCCAAATACGAATAGGTTTAATAGTACGAGTATATGGGTCAAAATAATGATTATCTCTATACCATTGTTTATATTCAACACTATCAATACCATATTTGTCAAGAACTTCTCTTTCTTTTATATAGTAATATTGAGTAGTAGTTTCTCTAGTTCTCTTTTGAAGAATATTAATTGCAGCAGTTCTATCAATATCAGTCCATTTATCTAAATCTTTAGGTTTAATAATACCATAAATAGTTCGATTAGGTCTTTCTGCAATAGTTCCATTTTCTTCAACTTGTTCACTAAATACTTTTAGCCATTTATCATAATACTTTTTACCTTTAGCAAAAGCTCTATTTTTATCAAGTTCATATTGTTTCCAATTATAAGTAACATCACATTCACTTTCAATAAATTCAGCAACACGTTTTGCTTTAGCTTTATCAGTACTCTTTTCACCTCTAGTAATTTCATTAAATACTTCAAAACCAGTCTTGAGTTGTTCTAAATCTTCTTGACTAATATCAGCAGTATTAAGAGTTCTAGTAGCATTATCAAAATATTTTTCAAGTATTTTATTAATAGCTTCTCCTACATTAATTTCTTCTTCACTCTTTGATTTATTACCTGTAAGATAATTATAGAAATCAGCACGATAAATTCTTAATTCATCTTCAGCAGAACGAATAATACCAACATAAGGCATACCATTACCTTTAGTATATTTATATTTTCTAACTGTTTCAGCTTTTATAAGAGCTGCACGTTCTTCAGGTATTTTACGTCCATCAACTACGTTAAATTCATCTTTAGCTTGAAATTCTCTAATAGCAAGATTAAGAACACTATTACCTTTATTAGCATCTTTAAGTTCTTCAAATGCCCAATTTAAATCTTCTATATCTTTAATATCAAGAATATATCTAGTATTCTTACGAATCCATTCTTTAGCTTCACGATATTCAGGAACTTTCATAAGTTCTTCCATACTAATAAGAAGATTACCATTAGCATCACGTTGACTTTCATATTTACTAATAATAGAAAGTTGTTCTTTAAGTTTAGAATCAAATCCTTCTTTAGCTTGCTTATCATAGAACATTTCTTTAATTTTACGAATATTAGTTTGATAAGCACGAAGTCTTTCAGCTACATTCAAGTCATGACCAATCTTTTTATTACCATCTTCATCATAAAGACTAGTAAGACTATCCATTTGAGCGTATATACGTCCAAGTTCTTCATCTTGACTTTGCGTAGTAACATTATCAGTCGCTTGACTTAAAATATCTCGTATTCTACTATTAAGTCTTTTATATTCAACAAATTCTTTAGGAATACCATCATCTCCTTTTTTAAGTCCTAATAAACTTCTTTCAAGATTTATAATATAAGTAGAATATTCAATAGTAACATTATTACCATCTTCATCTTGAACAGTGATTGGTTTAAGCTGATGAATAGTAGTCATATCAATAAATTTAGCTTTATTAGATAGAGCAATAAGATGTTCAACACTATTTATACCAAATTTTTGTTCAGCTTCAATAGCAGCATCTCTATATTTCTTCATCTTTTCTTCCCAAACAGGATTATTAGATTGAATTAATCTACCATCATCATCAATAATACTATCAAGACTAACAGATTTACCATCTTTAGTAGCTCTAGCTTTAAGTTCTTTAAGATAATTTCTAAAGTCATTAGATTCTTTAATACCGTTAAGACGACCTTCTTCAACAGTACCCATTACATCTTTAAGTATATTCTGCAATACAAAGTTACGATTAGCACGAATATCTTGTATCCAATAATCCATAAATCCAGTATCACCATAAGCATCAAATTCTTTCATAAGACCACTTATATAATTAGGATTAGTAGTACGTAATTGAATCCATCTTTCAAACCAATCTTTTCTAGCAGAATGTACAGTAGTATTAGAATCAACTTGATTAACTAATTTTTGAATCTTTCTAATATTCTCTTTAGTTTTATCATCAAGATTTGTACTATCAATATCAATTTCGCTAATAAGTTTGTATTTATTCTTAAACGTATTAGCACTAAGAATAACATCTAAGAAACGATTTTGAAGTTGTTCATCTTTAAGAACTTTACCAATAACATCTTTATCATTAATAGGTTTATCAATACCGTCAATTTTAATAAAACGATTAATATCATTAAGAATATTATTAGCTTCAACATCTATATAATTAGCTATAACTGATAACGAAAATTCAGAATTATCAGAAAGACTACTACTATCAAGATAATTAATTTCAGCATTATTCAGAGCATTAAGAACATTTTGAGCAGCAGGTTGTCCATGACGAACAGCTCTTGAAATAATTAAACTAGCATTTTTAGCAAATCTACCAATAGGAGTTTGGTCATCAACACTACTATATCTATCAGTATTACTAGTAACTCTATTTATTTCATTTTCATTAATTTCAATAAATAAACCAAGTTTATTATCTTCAATATTAGGATATTTAGCTTTATATTGTTTTAAATCATCGCTTAAATTAATAGCAGTAGTTCCATTAATATTAAGATAAAATTTATCATTAATAGTATATATAGTATTATTCTCAAAAGGAGTATTCATAAAAGGTTGAAAATACTCATCAGATATATATTTACTATATAGTTCAGGAACTTCTTTATAACCTTTATTTACAGCTTCATTAATATTATCTTTAATACCATCAATAAATTTATCTCTTTTTTCTTGTTGAGTAAGACCTTCATAAAAAAGAACAGTTAATGGTTTATGAATATTGTTATTAGCTATAATACTAGGTTCAATACTATTATAAGTTTCAAATGATTCAAGTCTATCAATAGGATAATAAGCTAAAGTTCCATCATAAGTTCCTTTAATATATAAATTTCTATTAATTCTAATAACATTAACAGCATCTCCATTTCTTATTATTCCTATATTATCAAGATTTTCTTGACCATTAAAAGTAATAATACCACTTCTTTTTAGACTATAATTAATTTTATTATTAGTAAGTCTTTTAAATGTATAACTAGGACAATTAAAACTATTATAATTCTTACGAATAAAACCAATTATATCTTCAACATTATCTTTATCAACAAAACCATAACTATTAATACCTTTCATAGCTATATCTCCAATAGCTATTCCGCCCTCACTCAATCCTCTAAGGGGAGTATTACTTATAAGTCTACTAATATTTCTAGTTCTAAATTTATGACCTTCAACAATAAAAGCATATTTAACTAAATCAAGAGCTGCAAGTTTAATAAGAGGATTGGGATGATTCCAAGCTCTATCAAACAATCTATGGGCTTCATCATTAGTAATATCACCTTGTATGTAATTAATATATTGAATATTTACATTACGACGATTATTTCTTTCATCATTAGCAACTATTTCAATATGCTCAAATATACTACCATCTTGACTAAAGTTACGTTTAATCCAATCAACTTTCTGAGCAGGAGTAAGTTTAGCAAATACATCAATTTCAGTTTGTGTAGGCTCAAATATATTTTTAACTACAACATCATCAGTTTTAATATTAACTAATGTACCACTTACTCGTCCAACTTCTAAAGCTCTAGATTGACCAGTACCATATTCTTTAATATATTTAGGATGAACAAAATCACCATTAACAACAGTAACAGGTAAATTAAGATAAGAACTACCATTATTACCTACTTCTAGTTTATTAATAAGATAATCTTTATAGTCATTATATAACTTTTCAGTCATTATTCCACCTTTAGTCCATTCTGCTATTCTATATACATAATCAATAAATACAGGATTAGCAGTTTCAAATACTTGTTGAGTAGCTTTAACACTAAGAGCAGTACTCATTTGTAAAAATGCAGCTAAACTAGGATAACTACTTCTAGATATATCAGATTTAATAAATGCATCTATACCACCACTAATATCAGGAAAAACACTCTCTAACAGCAAGGTTTGACCCCCCGTAGAGGATAGAGCATAAATATTGCTATTCTCAATAACAGTTCTAGCATCTCTAAATACTTTATCACTAGCATAAAAACTTTGTTTAGCACCATATTTATCAGCACTAAGAATATTAAGATTATTACTTATATCCTGTCCGATTGAGTTTAACCGATTGAATTGTGCTAAAACATAAAGGTCAAATAAAGCCTGCTGAACCCCATTCATTTCCCCTCTAAGACGAGATTTATATGCGTCTGATGAAAATATAAGGTTAGGTGATGAAAATGCTTCAGAAACGCTTAAATTGAATATTTTCTTGAAAGTTTCACCATAACTTTCATTAATAATATCAATTAGCTTTTTACGTCCAGCAAAATTAACTTTTTCACCAAAACCAAGATTATGAGCAACTTCTCTAATAGCTTCAGTAAGCGGATTTTTAGTACCTTCCGCAAGAACACTATTGGTTTCTTTCCATTTACGAACTAGTATATCAATAGCAGGTTGCCACATAAATCCAATAGCAGTATCATAATTACTTCCAAAGTCAACAATAGTTTTGAAAGCATTAAACGTATAAGTATTTTCATTATGTATAGCTCCCTCTTTCATAACATCGAGAATATGAGCAGTAGTCTGAGAACTATAAGGATTAATCAAATAACCATCAACATTCTTATCATCTCCAGACCAACCAAAATTCTTATGAGTAATACGAATATGTTTATTACCAATAGTTTCAACATTTTCTTTACCATATCTATTAACAGCTTCTTGCTCACTAATCACATCAGTAGTATACATAACTTTAATACCTTCACTATGATTAGCTTTAGTAACATTACCAATACTCATAAAAGTATCTCGATTAACACTAATACCTTTAAGTTTAATACCAGAAGTAGCAGCATCAAACCAATCAAGTTGAGTAAAGAAATCACTAGGAGCAACAGTTGTTTTATTAGCGCCAACTATTTCTGCATAAGTTTCATTAGCTTCTTTGACATTTTCAAAATTAGAAGTAGTAGTATTTTCTTCAAATGCAGCAGGATTATTAAGTATATCAATAAATGATTGAATAATAGCATTAGTTCTAGCAGCCTGACTACTTGTATCCTCCACGGGGAGTTTTAAGTATGATTCGTAAGACTTAAGTCCACCATCATTAGCAATTTTTTCAACAACTTTAAGATTACCATTATAACCTTCAAGAGTAGCATTAATAGCATCTTCGCTATTTTTTAAAGAAGCTCTAATATTACCTTGTTTATTATAAGTTTTACCAAGAATTTTACGACTAGCTTTATCTACATTATCTTTAACATAATTAATATATCCTACTTCATCTTTAGTATATCTGGCATGAGTAATTTCAGTTGGAATACCTTTAACAAGATTAAATGTTTTAGACATACCATAAACACTATCAACATCAAAGTCAGAACCAGTTTGAGTAACCCATTCATCAGGAACAACAACAGTACTACCATAAGCATCTGGAAGAAACTCCTTAACATACATAATACATATAGATTGCTTACCTTCAGTAGGAATACGATAACCAATCATAGTACGTAAGCTATCAGGAACTTGTTCAATATTTAATCCTTTAAGTTTACTACTCCATCTAGGAAGTTTAATTTCAGTATAATAAACAGGAGTGCCATCAACTTCTCCAATCTTTTTATATTGAAGTTTACTATCAGTTTGAGTTTGTTTATCAACTTTAAAACCAAAATCAGATAACTGAGCAGCATGCCAACCACTAATAAGTTGTCTAGTAATATTAGTATTAAAATAACTATTAGCAATACTTTCAAGTTTACTATTAATATTAGATAAGAATAAAGGAAGATTATTAAATCCAGCACTATCTAAATCGAAAAACTCAAGAAGAGCTTTTTCAACTCCTTGTTGTTGAGCATTTTCTTTAAATCTATCAAAAAATACAAAACGATTAAGATTTTTAATAGTACCATTAGAATTTAAATCAATATGACCATTACTATCTAATTCAATACCAAGTTCAGCACAAGTTTTTTCAAAACTATTTCTAATATTAGCGACATAGTTACTAAATACTTTACTCTTAAGTTCATTAAGTTCAGTTCGATTAGGAAGATTATCAAGCATTTTCTTCATAATCTGAATAGCAGCTTTATTACTAGCATCAACCATATGTTGAGGAACTTCTTGCTGACGATAAAGATAATTATAACTAAATAGTTCAGAATTATCAAATACATTATTATCAAATTCTTTAAGAGCTTTATCAGTTAGAGTCCCGTCGTTATTCCAAAGTGTCATTCTGTTATGTTGTGCAACTTTAACAGTTTCAACAGTATTAATTTGATGAATACCTCTATTAGTCATTATATTATAAACTTTTTCAAGTTCTGTTCCTTTAATAAGTTTAGGAATAAGAACAAACTCAGCATTTTTTACTTGTCTAGGAACTTCAATGCCAACAGTAGTATCATAATATAAATCATAATAGAAATTCTTTTGAATTTGAACTTTATTAGCAAATTTAGTCCAATCAATTTTATCTATTGGAGTATCATCTGTAAGACTTTGAATAAGTCCAGCATATTTATTTAATTCACCAGCAGCAGTAATACGACGAATCCATTCTTCAAGAGTAATATAAGATTGAGCATCATTAGCATTAACACCGCCTTTAAATGGTTCTAATATTCGTTCTCTATCTTTTTTATCAAGTCCAGCTTTTTTAAGTTGATTATCAAGTCTATCAATAACAACTTTATCAGAAGCTTTAAAAGTATTATAAATAGTAACACCTCTAAATTTATCTTGAAGAACTACTTTTTTACGTTTAGTAATTCCATTAACAGTATAAGGAACAGTAACAGCATTACCTTTGATAGTTATATCATATAAATCAGTAGCTATATCTAAATCATTTTTAGTAAAATTAGTATTACCAAAAGGATTACCACTAGCTTGTACTTCTTTAATACGTTTTAGAATAGCTTGACCATTCTTATAAAAACTTTGGTCACCACCATACATATCGTACATACTATCTCTAACAAGATAATCATTAACTAGAAATTCAGCTAAAGATTCATTATTAATCCTATCATCAATAAATGTACCATATTTATTTTTAAGTTCTTTATAACCATTAGTTATATATTCATTTAACCAATCAGCAACAGCATTTTCAAGAGCAATACGTTGCTCTCCATTAAGAACTACTTGATTATTAACATAGCTAAGCCCACGTGTAGACCCCCCGTAGAGGATGTCAATAGTCTTACCATACCCAATTAGTTCATTAAATGCTCCATTACTATTAGGAGTAATTTTACTAACTAAACGTTTAAAACTAAATACTCTACCAGCTAAAACTTTATGTCCGTCTTTAGTAATAAATACATTACCTTTTCCATCTTTATGATATTGATTATAAAAATGTTCAGGTTTATTATTATAAGTATCACTAAATTCAAAATCTCCATTAGTTAAAATAGGATTACCATTAGCATTAGTTTTAAACATTACATTAACAGCTTGAGCCATATTAGTAAGTTCTTGAATAACTATATTATAATACTGTTTAAATAATGGATGTTCTCTATTTATAATTTTAGTTCCATCTTCTAGTTGACTACGTAATCCAGCAAGACTATATTTAGGAGCAGTAATAGTAAAGTTTTTAGGAGCATCACTAGGTATAGGAAGTAAATAATTAGCAGTAGGAGTTTCAGAATTATTAATATCAGTCATAAATAATCCCATAGCAGTAATTAAATAATCACCGTCACTCATACTACGATATAAATCATTATTGTTATTATCTAATTCGCTAATACCATTAAGAAGAGAAGTTTTAAACATACTACGAGCATATTCGGTAAGTTTAGGAGTTCCATTTCCAATTCTTCTAAATAATCCATAATTAATTATATTACCATTACTATCTCTATGTTCAAGAAGTAAATTACTATAATCATATTGATGACTAGCAAACTTTTGTTTAGCATAAGCTTCAGCCATAGCATTTTGCTCTTCAACAGTAGATTTATCATCATTGATTATTTTAGCAATATTAGTAATAAAACTTCTATTAATAACATCAGAACTTAAATTACCTTCAGGATTGCGAGAATTAAGTTCAACAGGAATATAAATAATATCTTTAAAGACATCAGCCATTTGATATATAATAGAAGTATCACCTCTATTAATAAAACTATCAGGCATTTTAGTTCCTTTATCCTTTTTAAGTGCTTCTACATATTTATTATAGTTTTCAACTGTACGATTAATAACATTAGCAAAATTGATAAGATTATTAGCCATAGCTACACGACCAATCTTAGCAATAGCTAAATTAAAACTAGCTTGATTAACATCTGGAAATATTTCTTTAAAAGCATCATATAAATAAAGATTAGCATGAGGAGTATTTTTATATCTATCATATATACGAAACTTTTCACGAGCAGTAGGAACACGATTAGTAATAATATTATTCTTAACATTATTATAAAAAGTATTCTGTAAAATAGTACGAGAATCAGTATTAGGATTAGTTACACGAGCACGAACATAACTATTACCATTAGAATCAGTTTGAATATAAGTTTCAATTTTAGATATAATAGGTTTATTAAACACCATCATATACTTATTAGCAAATACTTTATTTTTGCTAAGTAAATCATGTAATTGAATTAAACATTCACAATTTGGAATAGTTTCAGATATACGTTTAAGACTAGCTATAAAATTATCTACATTACTAGTATCAGCACTAGCATATAATATTTTAGATAAATAATTAGCATCAGAAAAAGTAACAACTCCTAATTCATTATTAGTATCAAAAGGATAACTTCCATTATCAAGTTGAGAAGCAGCAGTAAGTTTAGGTAAACTTGCAAGATGATATTTAATAATTTCTTCTACGTGTTTATTAAAATCTTTAACTTCACCAATACTTAAATTCCAAAGTTGAGTCATTAAATCAATACCATCATCTATACTATTTTCATCACCTTCAGTAGAAGTTTCATCAAGATAACCGCCTAATTCTTCATAATCAGTAGTTTGATATAACTCATCTCGTTTAATAAGTTTAGCTACATTTTTATTATTAAAAAGAACTTCATTAAATTCAGTATTAGTTAATGAACGTAGTAATGCACCATAATTAAAATCTTTAGCATCACCATATTTACGAAGAAATGCTCCAAGACCATTAATTTTAATAGCAGGACTTGGATTATTAATAAAGCTATTAAGTTCATTATTTTTAGCTTCATCACTTCCGGCTAATTTCTTAGCACGTTTAAGTCCAGCATTAATAACAGTTTCATTAGTACGTTTTTTAATTTCATTAAAATTTAATGGAGCGCCATTATATAAAAAATTAAAACTAAGTTTATTCATAATATCAGCCATATAAGTAATAGCTGTATCTCTAGCTTTAATTGTACTAAACAAACCACGTTCTTCTTTTTCAGCAACAGAAGCTACATCGTCCATATTACGAAGTTTAATAGCTCTAGCTTCAAGAAGAGCATTATAAGCTTGTCTTCCAGAAGTTTTAACATTAATACCTCTATCAGCTATAATCTTCTTAAAGATTGGGTCTTCAACCATAGCTATAAGACTATAATAATCTGCATTATTAGAACCATGTTCTTTAATAATAACATTATTAAGATTATTATATCCTACAAGTTTAATATTTCCACAGCTCATAAGTTTATATTTAAGTTTAAATTCATTAATAGTAATACCTCTATGACTAATGTAAAGTAAAATTTAATTACATCGTCATAGAGGTGATTTCCTTTCGTTTTAAGCGACTTTTATCTTTGCTCGATTAATTCTACATACAGCTAAAACTGATGCGTCCTGTGTCAAGCAAAGTGGCAAATTCGGGCTGTTGTGCTATTGGCAAACGGCTAGTCAATTCAGCCATATTCAGCACTATATCATCATCAACACTACTAAACATATCAAGTCCATCATTAAGATTATCATTATTATAATTATAATCTTGACTGTTATCTTCATTAGGATTTTCAGTTTGTTCTGTACTAGCAGTTTCTTCTTCAAACTGAAAAGTTCCTTGAATAGCCTCTTGATTACTTTCTTTAGGCATTTTTTTAATAGCTTTATAAGCATCTCTAGCAGCAGCTAATAAACTATCTTCATTAATCTTAATACCTAACATATCAGCAATAACTTCAAGAAGTTTACTAAATAAAGTCTTACGTTTATTAACTTTTCTATTATCATATTTAATTTCATTAAGTGCAGTCATAAGAGCATTACTAGTAATACTTTCAACTAGAAATTCTTCAAGAGCTTCATTTGTATTAAAATTCTCAAATAGATAAGGTTTAAGTCTTTCTTTAGTAGAATCATCTTGAGCATCAAGCCAAGCTTTAAATTTATCATATATAGGTTTAACTAAAGCAAGAGCTTGTTCAGTATTATATTTAGTATAAAGTTGTCTATGTAAACTTTCATGAAGTATAATATTAACAACTCGATAAACTCTTTGACCAGCAATAGCAGAACTATTAAGTTCAATAGTATCTGTATCACGATGATAAACAGCATTAACTTGATTACCATTATTATCAGTAATACTATCTACAACTTGAATATTTTTAGGTAATATACTAATCTTTTGAAGAGCGTTAATATAATCAATAGCAGTTTGGTCATTAGCAAAATACTTTTTAAGTCCACGAGTTAAATTCTTAGCAGTTATAGCAGATTCAAAAGCATTAAAATTAATAGCATTAAGAGTATCATCTAACATGAACTCTGATAGCTGTTCAGGTATTGCTCCATCCTCCACGGGGGGTCTACCCTCAAGTTCATAAGTAATATCGAGTTTAGAATGAATATCTATTTGCCAATTACCAGCAGTTTCATTAGTATTAGTATTAGCTAGTTTAGTTCTAACTAAACCATTGCTAATAATAAAATCTTGATAACTATTATAACTATAAGTTTTACCATCAATATTTATAATAGTTTTACCATTTTCACGATAAATATATTTATTAGTTTTATCATTAGTTTTTGTACTATCATTAATAAAATCTTTACTAATAGCAAATTGAGCATAGTTAAACATTTCATCAATAACAGGACGAAGAGCATTATCTAATTCATCAATAGTACTAGCATTAATGCCATAACTTTTTCCTATTTTAAAAGCATTATTAACAATATGAGGAGAATTAATAATAATATTACGTTTATAATTACCAGCATCAGAATTAATAGTAAAAGCATAATCCTTACCATTAAAATGTGCACCTTTAACATAAAAACCTATATTAGTAGGATTAATACTAATTTGAAGTCCAGTATTTCTATCTCCGTTAATAAGTTTATTATTTCCAAATATATCTCCAAGATTTTGTTTAAGTTCACCAAAACTTATTTTACCACTAATATAATCTCTACAAAGATTATTAACTTCATTTTTAATAGAATTAATAATACGTCGAGCATCACCTTTAAGTAGATTACTATTTAATGGAACTTGTTTACAAAAAGCATATAGAGAAGTACCATCACTACTTGGAATACTAATAACAGGCATACCATTAGTAGTAAGATTTTCAATAATAGTAGGTTTACTTTCTCCATTAAGATATACTTGACCTTGTACAACTACACCAAGTTTATTAACATCTTCGTTATAATTAACTACTGTTTCTTGTACATCATTCCATTCACCATTAGCATCATCAATAGTATTAAGAACTCCATATTTAACATTAACAGCTTTAACTTTACCTTTAAAATCACCTTTAACTATTGTAATAGCTTGGTCATAACTATTAAGAAGATTATTAAACCAACGATTAATACTAGCTTCATGACTATTTTCATAAGGCTGATTAAATATGTATTTAGTAAGATTAACAAGATGTCCAGCTAAATCAAAACTTGCAACAGGAGTAGTAAAATCTCTAACTATATCAGGATATTTAGTTTCAAATTCTTTAAATAGATTAACAAGTTCTTCTTGTGTAACTTCTTCTTTAACAGCAAGTTCATATAAATGACCAATAAATTCTTCGTCAAATCTATCACCATCAAGAATACTAATTAAAGCGTCTTTAAGTGGAGAAACAACTTGACCATTTTCAGCATGAATATTATATTTCCAACCTTGATTAACCATATCATAATTACCAAACTTATCAATATTTGGAACTCCTATATAACCAATAATTGTACCATTAGCAAGTATATTAATACGTCTAAGCTTACTATCATATTCAGTTTCTAGATAATCACCTTGTTTAATAGAAGTAAATGCTTTAACATTTTCATTCTCTACTATATACTTAAGATTAACATTATTAGTATGTTCAACTTGAAGTCTTTCAAGACGTTCTTTAGCAATACCATCTACATATTGAACAAATTGTCTAGCATTAAGTTTCTTAATAGTTGATTCGTCAGTAGCACGATATTTACCTTTATTATTAGTGCTGGCGTAAAGATAGTTTTTTATTTGATTAAACAAGTAATTTTTAATAATTTTATTACCCGTAACACTATCTATATATTCAACTAATTGACCAATACTAAGATAGACTTTACCATTAACAATTTTACCTCTAGTATTACCTTCACTATCAACACTATTAGCAAAATCATTCATAACAGCTTCTATATTGCGTTCATTACCTGTAACAGTGGCATAAGTAGCATTAAGTAATAAACGTCTAGTACTATCATCTTGAACAGAACTATATAAACTACCTCCTGTAAGACCGTCAATAATATTATTAACTATGTCAGTCGCTTCTGTTTGTTCAAATCCAGTTTGACTAAGTTTATCAATAATAGATTGTCTAGCGTTAAGTAAATCACTACTAGTAGATTCATGTCCTAAAGAATCTTCTAAATCAGCTATACTTTCATAAACTAAATCAGTACCTATTTGACCGCGTTCAAAATCATCATCTGGAAGAGTATTATTAACTTCAGGTTTAGGAGTACTAATAGGCTCTTGAGAAACTGGTTGTTCAGTTTGAGATTGAGGTTGTTCAATATTAGTAGGCTCACTAGGAACCGCTTCGCTTCGCTCCGCTATACTCCCCGTGGAGGATTGAGATGAACTAGTATCATCTGTATCAGTTTCATTAACTTCATTAACATCAGGATTAACAGGAGCAACTTCTTCCTCTTTAGGAGCATTATTAACATCGTTTTCAATCTCTGCAATTTCAGCTAATTGTTCTAATGTAGTTTTAAGATGTTCATTACCTTTAGAACTTAAATCAAGTGCAGCATAAGCATCTCTAATAACTTTATCTATATTAGGTTTATTACCATTATTAGCATCTTTAATAACAGAGTCAACATAATCTTTTCCATATTGTTTATAAGCATTACGTAAATCGTCCATAGCTTTATTAACAATCTTTTTACGACTATTATCAAAGAAGTTATTAAGATAAGTTATACGAGATTTAATATTATCATCAGATAAATTAAGTTGATTTTTATTAACCTCAACATTAATCTCAGCATTAACAACTTCTGCTAAATCTTTAAATACTTCATTATATTGTTTTTGAAGTTGAATAGCTGATTGAACATCATTTTTATTTTCAATATCAATAGGAGTATAAAGTTTATTAATAGCATCTAGACGTTCATTTAATTGAGCAACACGTTCTTGTTTAACAGAATCATTAATTGCAGCATTATCTTGAATAGTTTTAATATCTCTTTGAATGCTATCAAGAATATGTTGATATATACCATTTTTAGCAGAAGTAATATCAACATCTTCAATATGATTATTTGTAATATCTTGATTTAAAACATTATTAGCCCAATTAAGAAGATTATTATAATTTTCTTGACGATTACGAGCATGAACCATTTGAGTAGCTATAATACGACCAACTTCAAATCCACCACCAAGTCTATTAACTTTATTTAAAGTAGTATTATATTCATTTTTAAGATTATTAATTTCAGTTTTAAATCTATTAATAAGTTCACTACTTTCTTGTTGTTGTAATCCAAGTTTATTAGTAATACTATCATTAAATTCTTTACTATTAATAGAACTTTCAAGAAGTCCTAAATTACCAGCATTCATAGAATTAATAATAATATTATCCATATATTCTTTTTCAGCTATATTACGAAGTTCTTCTTCAGTACCAGTAATAATATCTGGATTAACTTGTTTACCGTTTTCATCAGTAATAGTTATAAATGGATTTTTACCATTAGCTATATTATTAAGTCTTTCTTGATATGCTTGAAAAGTAGCAGTACGACCAAGAATTTCATTTTCTCTTTGTTTTTCAGCAGAAGTCCAATCTTTATCAAGACGTTTATTAATAAACTCTCCAGCTTTATTCATAACACTACTAAAAGTAACACCACCAAGAGCACCCCAAAATGCTTGTTCCCATAACATTGGGTCTTGAAGATAATCTTTAATAGTTTGTTGAGGAATATCTTTATCAAATACTTTTTTACCATTATATAAACCATCTTGACTAGCTATATAATTAATAGCTTCTTCAACTCCTTCTGTCCATTCGGCTCTAACACCATGAAGAATATCATCACCTACATCTTTTAATGTGCTAGTAATAGCTTGTTTAGTAGTTTTATTACTTAAAGCATTAGTAATTGCAGCGGCATCATCAATATTACTATTAAATGCAGTATTTAAATTTCTAAGTCTAGAACTAGTTGTATTACCACTTAAAGCATTTTTCCATAAGTTCTTTAAACTATAAACTTGCCATACATCAAAAAGAACATTAGCCCAATCTTCAGCAAAAGTAACATCAGCACTATTTTTAGCAATATCTTTAGCTACTTCTTCATCAGACATATCTTTATATTTAGGATTATTATTATAAAACTCTTCTCTTTGTTTATCATTCATATTAGCAAGTTGAATTTTAGAATAATCTTCAATATCATTATAAGTTTGTCTAGCTTCTTGATAATTTTCAAGATAACGAGAAGGAACTCCAATAGCAGTAGCTTCTGCTATTCTACTAGTAATTGCTTTACTCTTTTGCGTCATATTAATAGCATTAGCCATTTTATTAGCTAATTTATTAAACTTTATACCTTTACCTAATAAAGAAACACCTTTAGCAAGACCTGTACTAGGAACCATAAGAGTTAAAGAACTAGCTATACTAGGAGCATTGCTAGCCCACCAAGCAAAATCTCCAATATCAAAAGCAGCATTAGGATTTTCTCTATATATAGCTAAACGTTCATTAATAGATTCTTTTAAAGATTCAAGTTCAGAACTTATTTCAGATTGATAATCATTAGGACTATTACTAACCATATTATAGAAAGCGTCAGCTAAATCTGCAAAACCAATAGCTGTTCCAACAGTAATCTCATTACCAATCTGTCCAATCATTCTTAACCCTTGTTCCCAATTACTTTGATTAACAGCACGTTCTTTATCAAGTTTTTCTGGGTCATCAACAGGATTAACATAAACATCATAAGGAGCATATTTATCTATATCATATTGATTAAGATTATATGATTGCCCAGCAATACGACTAAATAAATGACCACGACCCCGGTCACTAATAGAAGTGCCGGGGTTGTAATCAACTAAAGTAGGAGGCTGTATAGCCCCCTTTTTAGTTTTAGGATTATATTTAGGATTAGGTGTTTGATTACCACCTTGTAGAAACTTTAATACATCCATATTAATATAGATTATTAGTTAATTCATCATAGTAATATTGAATAACATAAGGGTCTGAACTACCACTAAGTTGAGCAAGTTTAGTAGCAACATTTTGTTGAATAGCTTTAACAGCATTTTCATCTACTGTCATTCCAGCTTTAACAGCAGTTACAGTTTGTTCCCATTGAGATAAATTATCTACAATATCAACAGCATTTTCTTTACTTACTAAACCAATAGTTTGATTATTAGTAGAATTAATTAAATTAAAACCTCCACCATTGGGTACTAATTTAAATTTATCAATTCCAGTAAATGCAACATTATTAGTAAGAGAAATAGGTCTATTAGCATTATAATAATTTTCTACTTTACCGGCAGCTCTCCAACTAGTATCTTGATTCCAAGATTGAATAATAGAACTATCAATAGCGCCACTACCTACAAGTAAAGTAATAGGTTCTCTTTTAAGTTTACCTTCTGTATCATAATAACCGGCAATATTAATTTGAACTCCAACATCACCAGTTTTTGGGTCACGAACGATAGTAGGAGTAATTTCATTTTCTTTAGCACTTCTAAGATAAGCTGTATAAGCTTTTCTATCTTCAGAAGTCATAGGTTCAAATATTCCATTTTCACTAGTAATATAAGCTTCACCTTGAGTTAAATCAATACCACTACTAATAGCCATCATAGCTTGTTCTTCTTTATTCTTTTTATAAGCTGAAAGTTTACTAGCTTCTTCAGGATTAGCGTTCATCATAAAATTAATTTCAGCTAATTCTGGAGTTAAAGCACTAATACCAATAGTAGAAGAAGTTATTTGACCACCATCAAGAACAGCATCATTTTTAGATTTAAGAGAATCAACATAATCAATTAAACCAATATAAGGTTCTTTATTACCTGTTGGTAATCCAGCATGATGTTCTTCACCATTAGAATCAACTCTAACAAATTTATCACCATATCCAAAAAATCTAGTCTTAGCAGAATTAAGAAAAGCATTTAAAGGATTTCTAGTATCTTCAGCTTCTTTAACAGCTTTACCAAAACTATAAATAGATTTATGATAATCTTTAGGTAATTCAGCATATCTATAACCATTACCATCAGAACCAAATCTTACTCCAAGACTAGCAGCTTTTTTCTCTCCACCAAGAGCATTAATAAATGAGTTATAAACATCATCATTATTAAAGTATTGTCTAATAGAACTACTATCTCCAAATATCTGATTAACATATTTACTATATGTATCAGAATATTTATTATTAGGTAAATCACTTAAACTAATAATAGAATTATATGTATCAAATCCATCAATACTATCTTGAGATTTACCAACTTTAAGACTATTAATATATTCTTGATTATCAATAATATCATTAAGATAACTAAGAGCATATGCTCTATCAGATGGATTAGTAATATTAGTCATAATACTAGTTCTAATATCATCTGGATTGGCAGTACTTAAATTAATATTAATATCAGGATTATATTTATTAAGTAATCCAGCTATTGATTGTCTATTACTAGTAATTTCAGCTTGAGCTTGAGCAGGCATAAAATTATCAATACGAACAGGAGTACCTTTATAAGTTAAATTATCAATGGCTTGTTTTCTTTGAGTTGTACTTCCTAGTCCAGCTTGTTTAGCTAAAGCTAATTGAGCTTTCCATGCTTCTCCATAAGTAGTATTACTATCTTGATTATAAAAAGTTGCAGCGTTATAGAAAGGGTCAATACGTTTAGCAAGATACTGTTCAGGAGTAAGTAGAATACCATTTTTATCTGTTATATCAGGATTACTACCATTTTGGTCATATTTCCATTTAGCAATCTTATAATCTTGTTCAAGACTAGCTTTAGCACCAGGAGTGTTTTCAATAACAGCTTTAACGGCTTCAGCAAGTTTAGCTTTACTTAATCTTTGCCAATTACCTTTAGTATGAGAATAAATTTCTCCTGTAACAGATTTAGTAATATCATCAGTAACTTTACCGTTAGCATCAAGCCATCTTGTTTGACTACCACCACCTTGTTCTTTAGCGGCCCATTGAAGTGCTTGATTAAGTATCTGATTCATAGGAATTTCAGAAACTTCTCTATCGATAGGAGTCCATTTACTTCCACCGATAACATTACCATTCTTATCAGTTATATCTTGATAATTATATTTATTAACAGTACGATAATAATTCTTATAATCTTCAGATAAATCAGTACGTTTATCAAGATTATCCATATATGCTTTATAATCTTGTTGAGCACGTAAACGACCAATCATTCCCGGACTTGAAGTTATATCTCCATAAGTTCCAACTATATCATCAAGACTAGAATACGCATTACCATACTGCATATTTTCAGTAAGAGCATTACGAACTTTATTAAGTTGTTCTTGACGCCAAGCATCTTCAGCTTCATTTAAATCTAATTGAGCAAGTTGAGCATCAATCTGAGATTTAGTTTGAATAGCTTGTTGATGACCTTGTTCAAGAGTATTATAAGTTCTAGCTAAGACATTTAAGTCAATAGGATTAACTTGTTGTCTAAAAGTAGGAGTATAAAAATTTATCGGCATGATTGTTTTCCTCCAAGTTTTCTACGTTTACGAATAATAAATTCATCATAATCAACTCCAGCATCTCGCATAATTCTATCATCTACATTAGGAGCAGATGCTCTCATCGCACCAATAGTATTATTTAAAGCTTTACGATTTTCATATCTACTAATCATATCTTGAATACCAGCATTAATTCCACTAAATAAATTATTAATATTAGTTACTTTAGCTTCTCTAATACCATTATCAAATGCTGCTTTTCTATCTATATATTGATTATATTGTTGAGCATTAAATTGACGAACATTTTGCTGATTACGTCTATCTTGATTAATAAGATTAGTTTCTATATTTTCTTTATTACCATAAAGTTCATTAGCAGCTTGACCAGCAGCATTACGAACTCGTTGTTTACGAGCTAAACCAACACGACTACTAGCAGTATTAGAATCAATATCACGATAAGCTTCAAATTTATCTTCTCTAATTCTATCAAGTTGAGGATTAATATTATATTTCGTTTTAAGTTTATTAGCACTAATAAGAGTAGGTTGACCTGGCCCTCTCATTTTATTAATAGCTCTTTTACTAGCAAAATAGCTAGCTAAACTACCAGCTACATTACTACCTAGTCCAACCCAATCAGCAGTAGTAAGATTTTTAAATTTACCTTGACCTTTGCCATCAGAAGATGTAGTTCCTTTAGCAGGTGTACTAGTAGAAACAGGTAAAGTAGTAGGAATATTAGCTTCTACTTTAGGTAGATTACGATTATAAACAGCAATAGGAGGTGTTTTAGTAGGAACAGATTGAGTTGATTGACTTGACTTACTACGTCCTCCACGGGGGGTCTTCCCGCTAGATTTAGTTTCAGATAAACTTGGAATATTAGTATTATTTGTACTAATACCTTTATTATTTCCATGACTCCAACCAGCTCTAACTAAACCACTAGTAATTCCAGCACCATCTTCAAATAAAGGAAGTCTGCGTTCTGCATAATATTGAGGACGACGATTACCATTATCAATATTAGATTTATTAGTATTAGTATTTACATTATTATTTTTAAGCCATCTTCCATTTCTAAAAGTATAATCACTTCCAATAATAGTTTCTCCTCTAGCAGATTTATTAATAGGATAAGCAGAAGTTCTATTAATAGTTCTATTAGTTATAGGAACATAAGCTCCAATTTGTTCATCATATTCCCAAGTTCTTCCATGACGATTAATACGTTTTCCGCCAACAGCAAATTTATCGCGTAGACCCCCCGTAGAGGATGGAGAATGAATTAATCTATTCTTAACATTACCATTAATACTAACAACTAATCCAACATTACCTTTCTTTCTAAGTTCTGGATATTTATTATAAACTTTAGCTTTAACATCACTTCTACCGTGAAGTCCAGCTAGTCTTAAAGCATCAATAGCATCAGCTTTAGTAGGAATAGGATAACTTCTATGTCCACCAGCAAAATCTTTTTTAGCTACACTAGGATAAGGTTTCTTTTTAGAACCATAATCTTTATCTCTACTTAATCCACCCATAGCTTTTTTATTTTCATTTATATTATTTTTATTTATATAATCAATAGTTCTAGGAAGATTACTACCATGTTTACCGATAGTTGTTCTATAAACTTCTTTAATACCTTGATTAATCCAAGTATTATCAATTTTATTAGCTAAATCATAAATCTTTTGTCTACCTAAATTAATAAAATTAGTAGCAGTTCTACCTATTCTAGAAGCTTTAGTTAGACCTTTAATAAATTTATAATTTCTATTACCAGCTATTGTAGGATAACCACCAATAATTATCGAACCACTTTCAGCGATTTGTCTTTTATATTCATCAGGTGCTTGATAAATTTTGCCACCTTCTTTATATTTAGTTCCATCATCATTAATTCTATTTCTATCTTTAAAATCTTCTTGAGCTTTAAATACTTTATTAGGATTAGCTCCACCCATAACTAATTGAGCAGGACTAGCACCGTTAAGAATAGGTTGTGCAGAATAAACTTTAAGTTCATTTCCATTAGTTTCAACTACTTCACCACCTTCTACTTCAATACCAGTTTTATCACTAGGACCAATATCAATACCACCTTGACTATGTTTTCTTCCATTCATATAAAAGAAATTATTACCAAGAGGTTGAGCAATACCACCAGCAACTACATTTGGTATTTTACCACCAACAGCATATTGTTTTTGAGGAAGATTTCTTCCATTACTTCTAGAAGTTTGAATAATATTAAATGGAAATGTTGGTCCAAGTTCATCATCACTAGGTAGAGATTCTTTATTAAAATCTTTAACATAATTAATAAGTCTACCAGCAGTATTATTCATTAATTTTTCTCTATTATCTTTAGACACCAAATTGTTTACACCATTATAGAGAAATTCATTGCCAAGTCTTATTAAACCAGTAGATTTAGCAACTTTATCATAAGCTCCATCAATTGGAGGAATACCATTTTGAATAAATCTTCCATTACGAGTAACATTACCTCTAAATGTACTAGGTAAATTACTTATATGAATAACTTTATCTTTTCTAGGCATTTTATATAATATAATGAGAAATTGTAATTTGATTGATTTTAAGGCTCTCTGCTGAACGATAGCCTATCAGTCGATTAATAGTTCATACCTATATATAATAATTCAACAGAGAGCAAAAGACTAGCGTCTATGACCGCCACAGCGATATACATTTAGCCTATCTCGATATACTGATTGAGGCATAACAGGTTGTTGAACAGTACCATTAGTAATCCATTCAGGACGTTCAAGACCAGTTTTAGGAGCACTATAACTAGCTTGGTCAGCTTGTTTAACTTGAATTGGTTGTTGTCCTTTACTTCCAAACATACCACCAATTAAACTTCCGGCAGCACCAATAGCAGCACCAATCCATGCTTTTCTACGTCCACCACATTTATATTTATTAATAAAACTAGAACGTTGATACATAGTCATTGGATTAATCATTTTATCAGAAGTAATATTAAGTTGCTGTTGACCAGCTTGAAGTTGTTTACGCCGTTCAGCTTCTTGAGCAATACGTTTATTTTCATTAATTTGTTGATTAGCAGAAATACCTTGACCTATTGCAGTACCTAATTCACCAAGTCCTTGAACTCCTGTAATAGAACTAGCAAGATTACCTAAACCTGGAAGAGCATCAGCAAATTCAGTACCGAAACCAGCTTTACGTCGAACTCTACCACCACATTTAAGAGTAAGCTTATCATTATATTGACCAACATAATCTTGATTAGCATAAGCACTAGTTAAAGCTTGAGCATTTTGTAAAGCATCTTTATGGTCTTGTGCAGCTTGAGCTTCAGCTTGGGCTTTTTCTTGAGCTTTCTTTTGTTTATTGCCTTTAATTATACCACCAGCAATACTAGCAGCTGCACCAATAATAGCACCAATAAAAGCTTTTTGTCTTTGTCTATCTCTATACTGTATCATAATTTTCTAAATTGAGTTTGAGCACATTCAAGACTTTCAAATTCAATGCGCTTATTATCTGAATTATTAAATATGAAACGAACTACAAAATAATTACCATATACTCTACGAAGTTTATCACTTACTGTATTAGGATGTTCTTTAATTGCATTACGGAAATAATTAAAGTTATATTGAGTAAGTTCATACCAAGGTTTTTTATACTTATTAAATTCATTAAGTTTATCAATATTAATATCTATATCATCAGTATCATTATCTTCATTAAATATACGAAGTATATCTCCAGCATAAGGATGTTCTCTTAAATCAACAGGATTATTAATATTATCACTATAAATAGGAATATATATCTTATGTACTTTATATTTAATAAATTCAAGAAATTTAATAAGTTCATAAGATTCATTAACTATAATATCAATATAACTATTATGAACTAATATAGGCTCATCACCAACTTCTTGTTTAGATACTAAATATAGACTTCTACTATCATCACCCATGTGAGTATTAAATCTACCATAATTATATTCATGAGTAAATACATGAAGAGGGCAGTTAAGTCTATCATTGTTATGTTCAGTTTGAAAATAACATTTAGTTTTAGTAGACCAAGCATTATTAAAATAATAATCATGTAAACTAATAAAACTACCTACTTTATAATTAAAACTAATAACTTCATTATGTGATTCTATAATAGATTCTTTAGTATTAGGATTAATATTATCATAAGTATAATCAAATTTAATTAGAATACGATTATTAAATTTATCATGAGCAAATCTAACTTTATTAGGATGATATTTATCTAACCATAATTTAATATCTTCATCCATTATTTTAAGTTGACCATCATCAAATTGATAAAGTTTATGAAAATCATCGTTATAAAAAATATAACCAAATTCTCCAACTATATATGCTAAATCATCTTGCAGTCCACCATAACCTTTATCACTAGTAAAGACTTCTTTATAATCAACTTCAAAAGCATCGGGTTGATATAATTGAACATTTTCATCTCTAGTTTTAAGTGCAGCACTTATATCAAACATAAACATACTATGTTGAGTATGAACTAAAAGATAATATCCAATTCCAACTAAATTAGTTATACTTCCTTTATTTTCAGTAATATTTTTATAACCTTCAATAGGAAATATTCTCCAAGCGTTAACTTCGCTCTCATCTTGAATAACATTACTACGTCTTATAGTTTTATCAAAACGAGTAATATTAATAATATCATTACGATATTGAGTTAACAATTTAGGAACATATTGGTCAACATTTCCAATAGGGTCTTTAAATAAATCAACACTATTTTTAGGTTCTACAAATGTACCAAAAGCAACACTTTTCTTGTCAGTTTCTTCTTTAATACTAAAAGCTATCTTACTAGGTTCATTATTAAAACATTTACTTTCAAAGAACTTATCATTATAAAGAGGAAATTGAATATAAACATTGAATGGAATATCAAACCAGCATGGTTCATCACCACTATAATAATATTGATTATTAGTAGGAGTATATAATTTATAATTACCTTCGTTCATTATAACTCCATTATCATTATAAATAAGAACACCATCATAAGTCATTCTACCATTATATCCATGTTCAATAGAATAAGTTCCACCATTATAACAAACGTCATTAAGTCTTACAAGTTCTTTTTCTTTACTAGTATAAATATTTTTAGTACAATTAAGAACTGTTGCAAGAAACATAGTTTCAGCATCAAGTAATAATTCCTTATAATCGTCCATTTCAAGAGCAGTTCCTTTTCCAGCTCTACTATCAGTAACACTATCAGCAACTACTAGTTTGTAATTATTAATAGGTTTATATTCATTTCTACTAATAACACCTATAACTGGCATATTGTAACTATAAGGATAGGTAGTATTAGCTACCATATCAACTACATCATGTTTCTCTTTATAAGGTTCAAGTTTACATTTACCATCAATACGAATAATATTAAAATCATATTTAATACTATCATCAATATCAAATCGACCACTATATAGATAACATTTATCACTAGTAAAATTATTAGCTACAAAACCCGGTTTTGTACCCCAACTATCATTTTGCCAAGTAACATTACTAGCTATATTACAATAATCTTTTCTAGTTAGTAATCCAGTATATCTAGTAATAGGTTCAACTTTTTCATAACTAATAAACCATCCAACATAACCTAATTCTTTAATTTGATTCCATAAAGTAGTATCAATATTAGTACGAATATAAAACTTATTAAAAGTATTATTCATATTATACACAAAATCTCTAGTATGTTCACCACCAACAACTTCAGAATCAAATATCAAATCAGGTATTCTAAATAATTCATCACCATTAATATTTTCATAATAACCAAATTTAGCTTCATTATCAACACCAATAGCGCCTATTACTTGATTACTACAAGGAGTATAACTACCACTATTTATAACTTGATAAACATATAAATCATTATATTTATCTTTATCTTGATAATCAATAAAATAATTAGATATAAGAGTATAAAGTTCATCTTTATTAGTAGCTACAAGTTCACCAGAACTATCAAGTGATATATTAGTAGTAGGGTTATTTATAGGTTCGGCAGTATAAACTACAATTTTATGATTAGCAATATATCTTTTAACATTAGAACTAATAGTAGATATTGGAATATCTCCACTAATAACTGCCCAATATGAAATATTACCATTACCTTGATTATTCCAATTAAAAGTAATTATAGTACAATGAGAACCATCATTAACAATATTATTTATATATTTATCTTTATTAGATAGTTTATATCCTCTACTAGCATCACCATATTTATCAACAAAATGAATAAAAAAGTTATATACTTCTCCAGGAATAAGAGTATCATTCTTTTTACGTTCATTAAAATCATAACTAGGTTCAATAATAGAATGAGTAATTCTCATTTTACAGTTATCAATATCAAATATAGTATCTCCAAATAATACTTGTCCACTAGTAAATACAGCATCTTCTGTAAATCCAGTTCCATTATAAACATAACAAGCTATTTTAACTGTACTAGGTAAAGTATAAACAGATTGATTATTTTCATATTTATAACTTGTAGGAATAATAAAACAATGACAAGCAAGATATTCTTTAAGATTATGACTACCTCTACTACCTACTTTTATTTTAGCATTATAATTAATCTTTAAATATTCATGTGCTGCAATACCTTGTATAACTGTATCATTAAATAATGTTTTAAAAGTACGAAAAGGATATTGATTATTATTAAATACTTTATCAATATCCTTAATTTGCCAATCAGCAGTACCAGTAATTTGAAGACTAGCCATTTTAAAATAAGGACCTTTTTCACTAACTGCATTGACAGTAGTATAATCATTATAATAAGCATTAACAGCTTTATTACGAAGTTTTATAGTAATATCTTTAACAGCTTCTTCTAATGTTTTACCATTACTTAAAGTTCTATCATCGTTATCAGTTTTTTCATTATAATTAGCAATATATATTCTATTCTTATAATTAATGATATTACCAACATTATAATAATTATAATAGTCAGTAGTTAAATCAGCAACATTATATTCAACAAGAACATCTCTACTAAATTTAAAAATATTATTATTTAAATCATCTGTTCTAAACGCTTGAGTACTATCTTTTTTACATACAATAAAACCAAGTTGATAAAGACCAGAACGACCTCCACTAATATTTATTTCAAAAGTTTGATTACATATATCTTTAGAATCACTAAATGAATCGGTATTACCATAACAATAACCGTTTGGTTCATCTTTCGGTTCATAAACATTAGTTTTTCTAAAACAAACTTTATTAATAACTTGTGGAATTATAACATCATTAAAAATAGGAAATCCAATACTATACCATTTAGTATAATTAGTTTTATCTATCTTATATCTAATAAATATAAAATAAAATCCTTTATAAGCTCCACCGCTAACATAATTTAAACCACTAATAGTAGGTAAAGTTATTTGTGGAATAACAGACATTTCAGAATCAGGACGGTCAAAATCTAAATCAATATTAATAGTTTTAAGAGGAACATCAATAGAAGCATTACTTTCAGCAATAGCTACTATAAGATGATTTTTAACATTATAAGTATATGTTCCTTTAATCTTTCCACCATTATATTTCCAATTACTATTTACTCTATAACAATTATCAGCTTGTTCATTATATCTATAAATATAAGACTCATTAGAATCAGTATTAACAATAAATAAAATAAGTTCAGTACTAGTAGGAATAACACCAACTACTTTAAAATTATTAATACCATCTTCATGAATAGCATTAGCAATTACTTTACAATCTTCAAGTCCTTCTTCATTAACAATCATCCTATCATCATTACTCACTTTAACGTTCTTAGCAGCAACTAATGAATAAGGTACACAATCACCCGGATGTTTATTAAGACTAAGTTTCTTTTGTATATTCATAATTATTTAGGAAAAGTAAAGTTATAAAAGAACTCATTCCAACCACTATCATCATCACTTTGTTCATCTAATAGAATACTAGTCTTAATATCTTTCTTCATACTTTCCCATAGATAGAAAGGATTAGTTCCATATTGACTAGCAGAAAGATTAAACACAGGATGTTTATATCCTCTCATAAGCATACGAGCTATACAATAATAAGTAAGACCTTGAATTAATTTACCATTAGCAGGTATAACAGGAATCTCACAATGATAATTATCACTATATTGAGTTTCAATATCTTTATAAACAACTGTTATACAAGTATCATTAAAATTAAGTTCAATAGTATTACCTCCAATAAGAATATAATTATGATTTGACTTATCATATCCTCCACGGGGGGCCTGACAATGAGAATGAACTTCATGCTGACATCTTGGACATTCAGTATTATTATGAACTGTATAAACAACAGGATTACATCCTACTTTACCAGTATCAATAACTTCTCTAGTTCTAGAACCATTAGGACAACAATCATCGGGCATACCAAGATAGTCTTTATTAGTAGCACGCTCCGGACTTTCGTCCTCCGCTTGACCCCCCGTAGAGGATGGAGCAGATTCAGTATCACCACATCTATACTTACTACTATCAGCTCTAGATACTTCACAACCATTACTATCATATACTTTAAGACCGTCATCAATAAGACAACATTTACTTTTAGCTATCTTATTAATGACGGTTAGTTTCATTTTCTTATCAACTTTACGAAGAACTTTAAGTTCATTCATAGCATCAACACACCAAGCAGGAACTCTAGGAATCCAATCACTTCCATCAGGATTGAAATCATTATCGAGTTTACCGATAATATGTTCTATTGTAATAGTTTTATTGTTTGCCATAATTTATAGATTTATCAAGAATAACTCTACCATCAGCATCAAGCATAATACCAATTTCTTTGTATATGTCAAGATAAACTTTAATAAAATCAGAATAACTACCTTTAAATATCATTTCATGATTAACAACATAAACAGATTGTTTAGTAGTTCTACGAATTATATTATTCATCTCAAGTTCTTTAATATATCTATGAAGATGAATAAATGAACAAATCTTCTTAGTTTCATCATTTTCTTTAAGTATAATTTTATTAGAATTAAACTTAATAGTTTTAGCAATATAACAAATAAGTTTAACAATAACTACACTTTTTGCATTATTAGTAATATAATTTAATAAGTCAGTGCTTATTTGAGCATATCCTCTACGTTCATAAAAACTTTGAATAATTTTTATTCTAGCAGCTTCAGCTTCAACAATATTAATATCTTTAAGTTCTTTTTCAACAAAAAATGGACTAGGAATTACTTCTTCAAGAATAAGTTCAGTTTCACGAACTTTACGAGTAACAACAGGACTTTTAAAATTAAATTCAGGCATAACTTTATTTGTTTAATGATTAACAACTTTATCGATATAACGAAAATTCGACCTCCGGTGGCGATATTTTAGTTAAAATAAGTGTTAAACACGCCATGGGTGGCGTAACTTTTTTTTATTTTTTCTTCTAACTTATTGATTATCAGCGATTAATAAATGTTAACCCTATCTTATATATATACATACAATAGCAATATTAATAAGTTCAGCATTAAAAAGATTAGCAAAATCATTAGTGAATACTCCCCGTGGAGGATGGATAGGATTAGGATTAACTAGAATTAGTTTAAGCTATATCTCCATCCTCCACGGGGAGTTGAGTGGAGCGCAGCGGAACGTCCAACTACATTACTTTATTTATCACTATATCTAGTTTTATTACCATTATTATGTGCTCCACGTTCATACTTTTGTTGATTAACATTTCTAATATATTTAAATGGAGCATTAGGTTCTCGTTCAAGATAAACAAGAAGTTTACTTCTTAATCCTAATTTAAGATTAAAAATATCATCAACAGTTTTACATTCAGAATTAAGTTGCTTAGCATCTTTACCTCTAAGTTCTCTATTAATATAATTAGCATACTTAAATTTAATAGCACTATAACTATGAGTTCCATTATTAATAAGTTGTATTTCATAAAACTCTTTATTAGTTTTATAAACTACATAAGGAATACCATCATACTTAAGTCCACGAATTTTATATATCTCTGCTTCTTCTTTATCATAAGGTTTAAGACCAGCATCAATAATTTCTTGTTTTTTAAGTCTAGTAGCGTTCCAATCAACATAAGTATCTCTAGGTTTATCTCTATATCTCCAGAAATTAATAACTAAATCACCAATCTCATATTTAAAATGATAAGCGTAGCCTTCAAGAACACATTTATGAACACCATAACTATAATACCTATGAATGTACTTTTTATAATCAGAAAGACTTAATTCAGAACGTCTTGTAGCAAGTTTAAGAGCAACAATATAATCATTTACTTTTTTAGCTAAGTTACAATAACGCAAAAGTTGGAGAAGAACAATACGTCTTTCTCCAACTGTATAACTAAGCCTATTATTAATTAATTGCTCTAGTTTATTAATTAATTCAACATTATCATTAAGAAATTGAAACCCATATTCATTAAGATTAATTTTTAAATCATCTTTAATAACTTGATTTTTACTTTTAATATAAGCACGGCAATCAGCTTTCATCTTATTTATAACTTCAAGTTCTTTATTATATTTTGCCATATCGTCATTAGAAGTTTCGATAAACTTTTTATAATAATGACTAATATCTATATCTTTAATCATAATTTATCTAGTTACAAGATTATCAATAGGAGTTTCATTTGTTTGACGAGGAACTTCAATAAGATTACGTTTAAATACAATCTCTTTAAGAGTTCCAATCATATCTTCAGGAATAAGAAATTCATCATCATCGTATTTAGCTTCATCATCAATAGGGTCATAATTTACATCTTTAGCTTTTTCAACAGTTTCGGTAGGAACAAGATAAGGAATTTCAAAAGGAGATTCAATAATAATAGAACCTATATTTTGAAACCAATCTTTATTATTACTAAAGAAATAAATATAACCATTAATATAATCATAAACAGGAAGATTACACATACCTGCAAGATAATGATAAAACTTAGCACTAGCTTCTTTTGCAAATGGTATTTCTATCCCAGTATGTCCGGTAGTTCTAATTGATTGGAAAGGTAGGTTATTAATAAGTCTAACTGGCTTTGGAACTTCTTGTTTAGTACGTTTAATCGCAGGAAGTCCAAGAGTTTGACTATTATATAAGTCACCATCAGGAACATTAATAATAGAAACACGAATACGTTGTTGCAAACCTTTATCAATATATTTATGATTTTCATAACTTTTACGAATTAGTTCATTACGACCATGAAGAATAGCATATCGAAGATTACGTCTAAGAGGAATACTATTAGGATTGCCAACAGCATGAGCAAATTCACTAACTAATTGATTAAGACTAGCCATGTTAAGATTGACTTGCGTTTTCTAATTGATGAACTCTTTCTTCAAGCTTATTAATCTTATCAGAATATGTTTCAACTTTAGCTTTAAGTTCATTAACTGTATCAACTAATTCATTATGCTTTTGTTCTATAACTTTAACTTTTTGTTCAAGTTCAGTATTATTAGTATAATCAACAATAGAATTTAATAATTCAATTAATAAGTTTCTATCTTTATTAGATATATCACTATTTAAACAGCATATAGTTCTAATAATATCATCTTTAAGTTTATCTTTAGTCATAATATATTATGTTTTAAGTTTATTATATTTAATATTATAATAAACTGTTGCAAGAGTAGTATCGAGAAATACAAAAACAGAAACAAATTAATTAACCAACTACTCCTAGCAACAGTTCCACGTGGACTTATTTAATCAAGTTTAACTGTGGTAAAGAAGCCGGCATTAGCAGTAGAATCCGACCGAACCCAAGCAGAATGAAAGTCACCAGAGTCAGCCGCAGAACCGTCAGCAGCGCGACCGCCAAGCAGAAGCACACAAACAGCTTTATCTGTATCTTGTCCATCATTACCTCTTTTCCAATTATAGTCAGCTTTTTTATTAGTTCCAACTTTATTAGGAACAAAATAAGGACCAAATCTAAAATCAAATTCAGTAATAAAATTATTAGTATTAGCTTGGTCACCTATAAAATAACATTTATCTTGAATATTATCTATTGTAACATCAGAATGATTAACACCTTTTTTTAAGAAGATAAACACTATTATAATTTGCATTACGATTTATAATAACTACATCTCTAATAAACGTCCATATATCACCAAAGAAATTTAGAATACCTCGATAAACAGCAGGATAAGTATTAAAATTACTACCATCTGTATTATAATTTCCTAGTTCATAATGGTCACCATTTGTACTACCATTACCAATATTATGTTCAGCAGTCCAATAAGTTTGTACAATAGGATTATTACCATTAAAAGCTGTCCATCTATCCCAATTTAAATTTGTAACACCAGCACCAAGTCCTCCTTGTTTAAATCCATCACTAGTTAAATTAGTATTTAATGCAGCTTGATTATCAAAATTAGCATACTCAATATAACAAAGAGCTTGTAAAGCACAATATTCAAGATAATCAATCATTGTAATCCAATCGCCACGATTAGCACAAAATTCATTTGCTTTATCATAATTAATTCCAGTTCTAGGTCTACCTTGTAATTTAATAGCAACAACAGAAGAACTTTTATTTCCTCCTAAATATCTAGTATCATCAGGTTTAATACAAGCACTAAATACTTCTTCTTTACCATCTTCTCTAGTTCTAGCCATAGTTTTAGTATGACTTATAATAAAAGGATGAACTCTAGTAAATGTTCCATCAATATTAAAATCACTTATCCAAAGTTGATATTTAGTACCAGTATCTTTAACACATATATAAAACTCTGGAACTCTTACCCCAACATCGCCATCACTTCCATCAAGAGGAGGAATAAGACCATTTTCAAGAGGTTTAGCCCAACCCGTAGGATTAAGGAAATAACTTATTTTCTTTTCATTATAGACACAACCTTTAAGTCTATTTTGAATAGGAAGTTCTCTATGAAATTTAGCATTACCAATTCTGATTATATCATTGTCATCTTTAGTCCATTCAATACCATAAGCAGCATTTTCAAAAGTAGGAATAAATGCAGCAGAACCCCAAGCTGGATTACCTTGTTCATTAATAATTAAACTATCTCCTTTAGATACTCCATCTAAATTAGGTAAATGTTTAAGTCCTTCTGCAAGTTCATTTAGTATATGCTTGTTAAATCTTAACAAGCCATTATACATTTCTACTAAATTAAAATTCATGTTAAGCTTGTTCTAGAGCATCAACTCGACTATTAAGAGAATTAATATTATTAGTATTTCGATTAACTTGAGTTACAAGTCCTTGAAGAGCAGCAATTATAGCATCGTTCTTAGTATCATTACTAGCTTTCATAGCATTAATCGCAGCAACTATATCTGTATTTGCTTTATTAATAGTAGAATTAACAGTATCAAGTTTATTACCAATAGTAGTTTTCATACTATCAACAGCAGCTTTAATACTATCTAATTTAGCATCAATTTTATCAAAACGATTATTAAGAAGAGTTTGAGTTTCATCTGATTCACTTTTATGTTGATTTTCAAATTCATCAAATTCAGCTTTAACCATTTCATGTAATTCAGTAATCTTTTGACTAATCTCATCAAGATTAACTATAACATTATTTTCTCCAAGTTCATCATGTTCTTTATTACCAGAAATACTAAGTTTAAGATTATTAATAAGTTTATTAATAGCATCTAACTTATAATTAACTCTTTTATCATCTTCCATATCTTTAGAATTTAGTTTGTTACAAATATAATTTATATTATTAATAACAAGTAGTTTAACAATATTATTAACATTTTTTAATTAAGCAGTTTTAGAACTATTAATACCTAGATATTTAGTCCAAGTATAATGTTTACGTTCACTAATATAATTAAGATTATCATCATTAATATGAGCTTCTTCTTCAAAACTTATATCTTTATACGCATCATGTTGTTTAATATGAAATAGTCTTATAATAAGATATTCAATACCGTACCATATATAGAAAAAGATATATAACATCTCTTTCATTTGTTCTGTATGAATAGCTTCATGATTAAGTTCTTTTTTACTTAATTCTCCTTTAGTAAATACAATACCAAAAATATTAATAGCTTTATATCCACCAAAAGGAAAATGTTTAGTCTTAATAACTCTCATAGCTTTATTATTTATAGATTTCACATTGTAAATATTTATGTACAGTCATAGAGGCTATTTCTAGCCTCATAGACAGACTTTTATCAAACCGTGTATAGTTAATCATCTAGGCTCACAAACAGCTAAATTCGACAAGCTATACTCCCCGTAGAGGATGTGATAGGCTAGAATCAGCTTTGTAATCTAGCTAACTACTCACATTATATTAACCAATAGTATTATCAATATCTTTATAACCAACTCCAAGTTTCTTTAGAATAGGACTAACAACCCAACTCCAAAACACAGGAGCAAGAACAGCACTATTAACAAGCATAATAGCATTATCATATCCAGCAGCAATATAAATACCAGTCATAACAGCAATACTTATTACTAATACACATCGTTTTTGCCAAGTATGAACTTTATTATCACCATTAAAGTAATCAATAACTTTAATAATAATATAAGTTAGAACATTAACAATAAACATAAATCCAAAGTCAAAATTACTAAGGATACCATTTACAATTACATCAATAAATTTGTCCATACTAAAATTTAGATAAATAAAAAAGGGAACTATCCGAAGATAATTCCCTTTTACAGTTTTACAATAATGATTAGTTATTCATATGGAAATATTCCCATACTTTATCACCATCAAAATCTACATCTTTAAACCAAAATGTAATAGCACTTTCAAATACTTTATTATCTATATTACCACCAAACCATTCTTCAAATAGTTTAGCATAATCATGATATTGAGCATTAATTGCAACATAAACATCACAAGGTTCAACATCATTAGGTAATACTTCTTTATAGCGTTCACAAATCTCATGAGCTTTATTCATATCATATTTTTCACCAACATATTTCTTGTTGTCTTTAACATGATACATTTGTTCTACAACTTCTTTAGCTTCATATTCATTAAAATGATAGCCATCGTCATTATATCCACCGCTCATAAGCATAGTTAAAATCTTTTCTTCTCGGTCATTTTTATTAGCAGAGCGACCATAAGTATCGTAAGTATCATAACCAATACGATTTCTCATACCACCTCTACCACCACGACCGCCTCGTCCTCCACGTGCATCAAGAAATTCACGAAATTCATCAAGAATATTTTGATTACCGCCACGACGATTACCAACATGGTAAGGTTGAAGAAAAGCAATTTGTTCATCAATGCTATTAGTCATTTTTTCACTAGGATATAGCAAAGGGTCACTACTACCTAGTATGAATTGATTAACAGGTATCATATCTCTTTCAATTTTATGTTCTTAATCAAACTTAGTAATATTACTGAGCCGGAGTTCCGCTAGCAGGTTTAGTAAAACCACATGGCAAATATCCATAAGCATTACGTCCAACTAGACCAGTAACAGTAGGTTCATTTGGAAGAGTAACTACACCATAGATAACATTACAAGTCTTTCTATCAGTATAGTTGATACCAGCCGTAAACATCTTTTCCATTTCGCATTGGATAAGTTTATCTTGATAAGGACGAATAGCTTTAGTAACAGCCAATTCAGCTTTCAAATCAGATAACTCTTTACGGATATCATCATCAGCGTCACGAGTATATTTGTAAAGATTAAAATGGTCAGTGTTATTTTTCTCAATAAGAGCATCAGTACGATTACGTCCATCAATATAAACACCAAACAGTTCACTATTCAATCGTTCTCTATCTTCAAAACGTTGATTCTGTTGAGTCAAAGCCAATTGATAAAGACCACCTTGAAGAGCTAAAGTATCTTCACAAGATTTTTCCCATGCTTGAAAAGCAGTAGGAGCACCGCTTCCACTACCAGCAGTAGCACCAAGTACGTTAATATTAGTAGAGCCATCACCTAACATTCCACCACCAGCGCCACCTAAAATACTAGCACCAGCAGAACGACGATTACCAAACAAAGCCCAAGCACCAAGTGCAGTACCGATAATACCAAGAGTTAAACCTGCATTATCCTTACCGTTTACATCACGACGATTACCACCGTCATAATTCATTCCAGCACCATTGTAACCCTCTGGAACAACTTTCACTTTTTCAATTACTTGCATAATAAATTAAGGTTTAAGTTAAAAAAATAGATTAATACTTGTAGTTTGAACTACATAATCTTATAGCGCTTAAACCGTTATCTTTATTTGGTCATTAACATTATTTTAACTTTCAATAGGACTATATATTGTCAACTCACCAATTTTGTTAAGTTTAGTATATTTTATTTCACCTATTGAAGTCTTACCATCATCAGCTTTACCACCTTGTGTACCAACATAACATTGAATAGTTTGTTGTCCTCTAAATTCAGAATTACCTGCAACAAAACCAAATCTAAATTTATAGTTATCAGTATAATTATCATTATAAACAGTGTTATCTTCATTTAACAAAACTGTATGATATTCATAACTATAATTATCATCACTAGTTATATTAAGAGTTGGTTTATCAAGAGTTAAAGGAGTACCAGTTGTATTGACTTGATTATTCCAAACTTTATATTTATCATTAGGTTTATTTTCATACCAACAATAACCATTGCCATGAACAAGTCCACCACTATGACGAATTATTTTAATATCATCTAAACCAATAACTTTATCATTAACAGGATTAACTCTAAAGTACTTTACTTCATTATTAGATTTAGCAATTCTTTTAATAACTTCACCATACCAACATTCTTTATAGCCACCATGTCCATCAGGCATATTAATAGTTCCATCAGCTAAAGGAAAAATAAACATTCCTCTATTATCAACATCAATTTCATTATTTGTTAATTGCCAAGCATGAACAATAACACCACCTTTATAAGCAGTACATTCAATAGTAACATGACCTCTATGTAATTCTCCATACCAATTAGCACAAAGATTCATTTTCATTATATCAGGCATTTTATCTTCAAGGTCAATCATAGATTCAATATTAAACATAACACATTCAGCACCTGAGTCAGTATTATCGCCACCCCAATATAGATAAGGAATTTGACTTAAATTCCAAGACCAACCAACAGCTACATAATTTAAACTATTAATAGGAGAATTAACATAATATGATTTAGTATCCAAATCTCGACCATCATCACTACCCCAAATGTATCTAAGTTGGACACTAGTAAAATCACTAAAATGAATAACAGAAGTAGGCCAAATATGATTAGCACCATCATAAACATGAGCAATATTAGTTTGACCTACTGTCCGTTTCTTAAGAGGTTGAGCAATTCCTCCTTGACGTCCAAGAGTTAAACTCATTATTCATCAATAATATTATAAGTCATTCCAGCAACTGGGGTAATAGTTGCATATTGGGTAGCAGTTCCTGTCCAAATTGGAAGACTAAGTTTATTACTATTCGCACTAGGCATAGTCATATCAACTCCACATCCATCGTTAATAGCTTTTTGAATCTTATCAAGATTAACACTTTGAGTAATAGTTTGATTTATTTCTTCTTTAAAACTATTAAATGTATCATTAGTAACATATCCATTAAGCAAATTATTAACTTCTTCTTTATTATAAGTTTCAGACTTAGTATAATAATTTTTAAGCAAGTTATTAATTTCTTGTTTAGTATAACTATCAAATGAAGAAGTATCTCCCATTACTCTCCATTCAGTACCATTCCAATAACAAATCTTTCCATTACGATATTCAATTTGACCAACAGCCCAATTACTACAAGTTACATTATGAAGATATTCAGACTCTTGACCTATCATACCTGCAAGCTTACAACCATTTAAATTAATAGTACCATTTTCAATAATACCACCTTCAAATACAAGTTCACAACCAACAGGCATTGTAATAGTTTTACCACTTAAATCAAAAGCATAACGAATAATATAACGAGTATTTTCTTCGTTAACCATATCTTGAGTAAGAACAGCTTTATAATTAAGATAAATATTATTCTTAACTTGAACTAGATTTTCTTCATTAAAATAATATTTAATATTATCTACTGAATTAACATATATAATACCAAGTCTTGGACGTTCATCAGAAAGACAAGTATTATAAATATTATAATCTTCACTATTTCCATAGACAGGAGTGTTGACCCCCCGTAGAGGATGAACTTTATCAGTAGGTTCTACAATAGTCCATCTAGTATAATAATTATAAAAACCAACTCCATCATGAATAGTCTTAACTCTAAGAACAAATAATTTATGATAAGTATCATAATAAATACCAGCAGTATTACCTAAATCTGTTCTAATAACTTCATATTTATCAGTATTAAGAATTATTTGACCATATTGTTCACAATAAGTATCATCAAGAAAACCATCAAATAAAAGCTGTTCTGCATTACTAGCATCATCCTCCACGGGGAGTAAGACCTTGCGAACTATTTTATATCCTTTACCACTTTTATATTCAGGCTCATAATGTCTATCTTTAAGACTAAGACGATTAACATTACAACAACCCGGACTTAATCTTATAGTAATATCTTCTTCGTCAGGATAATTAATAATATTAACTTTACCATCTCCAGCAATCATTTGTTTAAGAGCTTCATTAAGCATATCCCAATCAATAGTTCCATCAGCAATTGGAATCTTAGCACCATTCTCTTCAAGATATTTTTCACTAAGAATTTTAGTCCAATTATCATCAGAAACCCAACTAGTTTCAACTCCAGCTTGAAGATTACTACCTATATAACTTTCAGTTACAGATAGATTATGTTCTGCGTCATAATAACTAATAGTAAGACTATTACGTCTAAAAATAGCAGGAACAGCTTTACGAGTATTAACTCTAGTTCCTTGATATGGAATCCATAAATGATTAAACCTAGAAAGAACAACAGTTAAATCATTATTTGTATCTTTGTCAAGAATATTTTGAAGATAAGTAATAGGAAATACTTTATCATAACTATTCTGACCTAGTTTTTCATATAGTTGTTTATTATTCATAATTATGTGATTAATTTAAATAACTTTAATGAGTAAATAAACAATATAAGCATTAGCAATATTGTTATGTTAAATAGTATTTTTATCATATTAATTACCAGAACCTTTAAATATATATACTTTAAATTTTAAATCAACATACGTAAATGTAGCATCACACATAGTATTACTTAATCCTTGAATATAACTTGTTACAAATGTCCTTATAACAGTTTTATTTTCTTCAAGATTAACACTAGTTTTAAAACCTGTACTTGTATTATTAAAATTATTTAATTGACAAACATCATTTGTATTATTACCTCTTAATACTTTTACAGTTATACTTCTACTAGTCATCATATTTGATGTACTAAATAAATATAAATATTGTTCACCAGTACCAGCACAACCTTCAGTTATAGTATTATTATTATACAGTTTTGTTCTCTCAATAGAATTAACTTGAACAATAAAAGGTTGGTTAGTTTGTTCAAGAATTTCATTACACCATATTTGCCAATATAATCTAGGACGTCTAATATATAAAGTAATAACTATATTATTACTAGTTTCATATGTAGCAGAAAATTCTTCAGCATCACCATTATTTCTTCCAACTAAATAAATACCGCCATACCATTTATGTTCAGTAGTATCTTCTAATAAATCAGTATATCCAGCAAATGAATTATTTTTATTATATTGAATAGAACCATAATATTCAGAAGAAATAGTATTACCTACACCATTCCATTTATAACTTTCAGTAATAATAACTTTAAAAGCAATATTTATTACAAATTCACCATTACTAATTTCATCCCAATCTTTAGCATTATTAATATATACAGTATTATTAATAGCTTCAGTATAATTATCAAAATTATAATCATGATATTTATAACCATATCCAAATAACACTCTTGTATTAGAAGTTATATTTGTTTTAACACCAGCAGATTGTGTAATATTAATTGATTTACTAACTCCACTATAAGTAGCAGTAACAGTTGTACTTCTACTTGTTGTAGTAGTTCTATTACCATAAGTAAGTTTACTTCCACTAGTGGTACCGCTTAATGTACCATCTCCAGATTTACTTAAAGTTGGACTGCCATTTTCAGTTTCAGTATAAGTAGTACCAACTCCATTCCAAGTATAATTTCTAGTACGAACAGCACTACAAGTAATAGTAGAACTACCACCACTAGCAGCAATATTCATAGGACTAGCAGATATAGTTATTTGCCAAGATGTCCAACTTCCAGTAACTTTATTACCGCCATATTGCATAACATCACAATAATCAGTAACTCCATTATAATTAGCAGTAACTCTAGTTGTTCTAGCATCAGGAGATGTGTTATTACTAAAAGTTAAAGTATTACCACTTAAAACTCCAACACCACTTGTAACAGAAATAGTAGGAGTAGCACTATCAGACTCAGTTCCACCTGAACCTGCAACGCCATTCCAAGTCCAAGTACGAGAACGAGAAGCACCATAATAAATAGTAACAGAACCGCCTGATGCCGCAACAGTATAACTACTAGCATTACAATATACAGACCAACTAGACCAACTACCATATGATTTACTACCAGCAGATTGACTAATAGTTATATCTTTAGTTATACTATCTATTGTTGCTCTAAATACAGAACTACGAGAACTAGTAGAAGTGTTATTTCCATAACTAACAGTAGAACCACTTAAAGAAGCTGCACCATTAACTTTACTTAATGTTGGAGCGCCACTAGCATTTTCAGTATAAGTTGTTCCTGTACCATTCCATTGCCAAGTACGACTTCTAGTAGCAGAAGTAGATAATGTAGCATTTCCACCAGCAGCAGCAATAGTTGTTACATTAGCACTTAAACTAATAGACCATGCTCCCCAACTACTATAAGTTTTAGAACCAGCATTTTGAGTTACAGTAGTATCTTTAGTTACAGAATCCATTGTAGCTCTAATAACTGTACTTCTAGCACTTGTAGAAGTATTATTATCATAAGTTACTTTATTACTAGCAAAAGAACCAGCACCACTAACTTTACTAAGAGTAGGAGTTCCAGTTCCTGTTTCAGTTCCACCACTTCCACTAACTCCGTTCCATGTCCAAGTTCTTGTCCTACTTGCAGAAGTAGTTATATTTGAACTACCTCCACTAGCAGCAACATTTCCACTATTAGAAATATTAACTGTCCATGCAGACCAAGCACTATATTGTTTAGCTCCAGCAGATTGACTAATAGTTATATCTTTAGTAGTTGAATCAATAGTAGCACGAATAACAGTTGATTTACCACTTGTACTAGTATTATTTCCATAAGTAACTTTAGGACTAGTCCAATTACCATCTCCACTCACTTTACTTAATGTTGGAGTACCGTTTCCAGTTTCTGTACCACCAGAACCGGCAACACCATTCCATGTATAACTTCTAGTTCTACTAGCACTAGTTGATATAGTAGCTGTTCCACCTGTTGCACCAATACTAGTTTTATCAGCACTAATATTAACAGTCCAAGCAGACCAATTACCATAAACTTTAGCACCAGCAGATTGTGTTATAGTAATAGATTTAGAAACACTATTGCTAGTAGCAGTAATAGTTATACTACGACTATTTGTTGTAGTATTGTTACTAGCAGTAACAGTTTTACCACTTAAAGTAAATCCACCAGCACTACCACTAAGTGTAGGTGTAGCAGTTTCTGTATCAGTATGTGTAGTACCAACTCCATTCCAAGTCCAAGTACGAGAACGACTAGCACTAGTAGTTATTGTTGATGTTCCTCCACTTGCGCCTATCGTTTGCGTACTTGCCGAGATAGAAACAGCCCATGCAGACCACGCTGAATACACTTTTGCGCCTGCCTGCTGCGTTATCGTAACCGTTTTGGACAATCCTACATAACTAGCTGTAAGTGTCGCTGAACGGGCTGAAACGCTTTCGTTTGATGTAAATTTTATTTGATTTCCACTAAGACTAGCACTACCACTAATACTAAGAGTAGGAGTAGCAGTTTCACTATAAACAGTACCAGTATTATTCCATTTATAAGTTCTACGAGCAACATTAGCAGTAATAGTTCTAGTACCACCTTTAGCTTCAACGCTAGTTCCATCAGTTTGTAAATCTAATACCCAATCTGTATAAACTTTAGAACCAGCAGCTTGATTTAAAGCAGCACTAACTTCTTTAGTTTGTTTATTTTCTAAAGTAAATATAACAGTTAAAGTTCCACTTTTAGTATTAGTAGATTCATTATTAGGTATAGTTAATACATTATTACTTATACTACCTAAAGTAGTAGAACTAGTAAAACTAGCAGTAAGATTAACAACAGTTTCAATCCAAGTTCCAACATAAGTAGAACCCTTGGTTATACTCCCCGTGGAGGATGCATAATCAGTTCTCTTATATCCACTTTTAACAGAACTAGTAGGAAGTTTTAAATCATAACTTCCACCTGTATTTGCAATAGTACTATCAACTACTGTTAATGTACTAGTATCATATGTACTAGCTTTACTACCTTTAAATGTAACAGTATAACTATCTTTAGCTTCTGTATCATCAATTAATACAACTAACTTACCATTAGTTATAACTCCTTTTTCTATTCCATCAAATAAAACTTTAACTCTATCAGTAGGAAAAGTAACAGTATAAGAAATAAATCTTTGTTCCCATTCTAATTCTACATTATGAGCTATAGGTAAATAACCAATATTACCACTAATAGTTTGAGATTTATAATGTTCAGCAGTAATATTAGCAGTATAATCAGTATTAACAGGAATAGTAAATACAAATTTAGTATTGTTTTCACTTATAACAGGAGTATAACCATTAATAGTAACAGTTCCGGAAACATTCAATTTAAACGTAACAGTAACTTCAGTATTCTCTGGATAAACAAGTTTAGAACCTTGATATATTTCAAATACATCTATACTACCAAGTTTAATATCATGTATTCCAATATCTCCTTGATATATAGCCATAACTTAAGCATCTGATTTAACTATATAAGTAGTATTGGCATCTTTTTTTGCAATAGCAGCATATTGAGTAGCAGTTCCTATCCATATTTTAGGATTAACAATAGGTTCAACAGTAAGAGAAGATAATCTATAAAGAGTTTGGTCAATTACTTGAATAGTATTATAAGTATAAGCTCCTGTATTATCAATAGTAACATGTCCTATATATGTATCTGCATCCCATACTATTACAATTACACTACCACTAACTCTAACACTATATTTTCCATTATCATCATAAAATATAGAATTAGGTTTATTAATGGCAGAAGTAAATCCATTAAAATTAGTAAATATAGAATTTATAGCAGTTAATACTTCTCCTTCAGTAGCACTATTAAGTATTTTAGTAATTATAACTCCAATATTATAATTATTAACAAGAGAAAGACTACCTATAGCTACAAAAGTATTAATACTTTTTGTTTCTTCACCACCAACTCTAGCTATACCTTTATCCCAACTTAAATCAATTTTATTAATTCCACCAGCAGAAAAATAAGTAATTGTAGCACTAATATCGTTACTACCTACAACAATTCTGTCAAAATTAATTCTATTATTATTGTTATCGATAGCAATAATGCTTCCACCTTTTAATAATATTTCTTTTACTTCATCAAAAGTTTTATCACAAATAAATTCTTTTTGTCCATTAGTATATATTCCAGTAGGAACAGTAATAACTACACCATAAACAGGAATAAATCCTTCAGGTGTACTTTTATTTTCATATAATTGTTGATTAATATCTTGCATAACTTTATAAACTTTAAATGGTGGCACTTATTCAGTACCACCATGATTAATATTAAGTTGTTTTCTTTTTAATAACAAGTTCATAACCAGCAGGAATTAAAGCTTTAATAGCATCAGCAATAGCTTTATCAACTTCTGCTTTAGTATAAGTATTTTCTACTGTTGGTACATTATCAAACTTATTATTAATTTCTTCTTTAGTATAAACATTATTACTAAGTTCAGTAATTTGATTAGGTAAAGTTTCATCAAGTTTAACTTTATCAGCAGCAGACATAACTCCAGATTCAGTTTTACTAACAATAGGAAATGTTATACCATCATTAAAAGGTTTACTTTCATAAACATTTGTTGTATTATTAAATTCATAATGATGTGAACCAATTATGATATTTCCACCAGATGACCTAGATAATTTAATTTGTGTACTAGGAATATATTTAGGTAAACTATTAACGATATCAGTAGTTTTCTTACCTTTACCGCCATCATAAGCAGTACCTGTAACTTCACCTAAAGCTAAAGTTTCAGATATAACTGAATATTTAGTTCCAGACCAACGATAAGTCTTACCGCTATAATCAGTACTTTCACTTATATCAACATAAATCTTACCTTTTTCAGGAGTATAATATATAGGAGCATCTTCTATATACTTTTCAGCAAAATGAGTTTCATCAACATAATATCCTTCAAGAACATCATCAACATAACTAGGTAATTGACTTGCTGGAACTTTACCATCTCCATCAAGACTAGCAATACCATTTGCTACACCACGTTTAGCTTCAATAGCTTCATTACAGAATTGAATAATCTTCTCTTTAATAATAGGATAATTATCTATATTACTAAGGATATGTTCAACTGTAGATTCAATCTTATTCTCAATAACAACTTTAAGATTAGGATGATTATCAATATTATCAAAGATATTTTCTATATTACCTTTAATAACATTAAGTAGTTCAGTAAAATTATTAATATGTTCAAATATATAAGTAACTCTAGCTTCTACTTTAGTTTCAATAAGATTCTTAAGAATAGGAAATCTATCAATATTATTGAAAATATAATCAACTCTACTGTTTACAGCATTATTAATACAAGTAACAAGAGCAGGATAATTATTAATATTAGCGAATATATTCTTAACACAATTACAAACTAAATTAGAAAGAATACCAATGAGTTCAGGATAATTATTAATATTATTAAATATATAATCTACTCGTTCATTAACATTATTCTGAATAGCTTCTTGTAATTCTGGATATTGACCTATATTCTTAAATATATCAACTACTTTATCAACAGTATTATTAATAATAAGATTCTTAATATTAGGATAACTATCAATATTATTAAATATATTATTAATAGTAGTTTCTACATGAGAATTAATAGCATTAGTAATAAATTGACTAAGAGCAGGATAAGAAGAAATATTATTAAAGATGGTTTCAGTCCATTGTTTAACATATTCATTAAATATATTCTTAAGTTCAGGATAATCATTAATATTATTGAATATGTCTTTAACAATAATAGGTAAACTTTCAACTGTACTATTCTTAATAATTTCAACTAGTTTAGGATAATTATTAAGATTGTTAAATACATTTATAACAAACTCGTTAATAAAACTAGTAATAACATCAAGAAAATCTTTATAATCACCTATATTAGTAAATATTTCTTTAAGAGCTTCAGACAAATCTTTAATAACAGTATCAAAAGACCATCCTTCCCAATTGTCAGGATTAGTCCAAGCTTCATCACTAATATCATCACTATTATATCGTTGAGTCCAATTAACATTAGTTTCATCACGATATGTTATAATATATCCTTTACGACGATAAATTTTATCAAGTTTATTAACAGTATCGGCAAAAGTACCTTCCCAAGTTAAATAAATACTATTACAAGCGGCAAGTATTCTATCTAATCTTGTTCCAGTTACACCATCAAAAATAGCTTGAATAACAGTCAAAGGATAAATATTATATCTAGTATCAGTTTCTTCACAATACTTATCTAGTATATGAATTGGCATATTGCCTTCTTTATCACATTGAACTTTACTAGGGTCAAAAGATTGACAATTAGTACCAACAAAAACATTTTCTTCTTCAGCCATAATTACCACGGATTAGAAACACGTTTAATATAATGTAAAGCAACAGTAGGTAATAGTTTATTAATAGCAAGATACTTTCCTGTCCAATTATCTGTACTAATTTGTGTCCACACCATTTCACCATTTCTACTAATATTAGGTCCAGTCATATACCAATTGGTATTTTTATTAATATTTAAATCCCAATAATTAGTTTTATTAGTACCATAAGGATAAGTATTTCTACAATCTTTATCCAAAGGTCTACCATGATCATTTGCTCGCCAGTTACTAGGAACTACAACATGATGATTACCATCACCACATTTACCAGAACTAGCGGCAATTGCATGTTGATGTAATGGTAAATCACTACCACCAATATAAAAACCGTAAGCTCTAATATTTGAACCAGGAGTAGCAGGGTCATAAGTATCACCTACATTTTTAAGAACAGTACTCCAATCAAGAGTATTTTGTTTAGGATTATTATAAATATTAATACCACCACCTATATGACCCATAACAAATCGTCCTTGAGCAGCAGTATATATTTCCCAACCTGTTGGAGGTGTAGTAGTATCCCAAAGCATAATAGAACCAATAGGCATAACAGCAGCAATCCAAGTTTGTACTTGAGTAGCAGTTACTCCACCTGTTGTTCCTCCTCCACCACCTGAGCCAAATCCATCATTTACTAATTTATTTTTAATATCTGTATAAAGAGTATTAAAATTAACATCAAGTCTACTAGGTTTAGTTTCACTATCAGCAAATTTACTCATAGTAAGATATTTACCTGTTCTAGCTTCACCGAGTTGAGTAGTAGACATAACATTATGAGTGTCATCTCCACCACTTCCTCCACCGTCTTCAATACCAGCAATAATATCATTAATTTCAGACTTAGTATAATAATTATTAAGCATAGAATTAACAATATCTCTTACTTCTTGTTCGGTTAATCCACCGCCGCCAGAACCACCACCTGTAGCATTAATAGTAATAGTACCATCAGAGTTTTCAACAAAAGTAATATTAGTACCAGCTTTAATCATGTTCTTAAACATAGAAACATAATTATCTTCAAAATATTGTTTATACTCATTACTTATGTTACTACCACTTTGGTCTATCTTATTAAGAATCTCTTCAATCTTATTATTAATATATTGTTCTAGATTATTAATACTACCTTCTACACTACTATTTAAATCTTCAATCTTATTATAAATATCAGTAAATTTAGCGTTATATTCAGTAATAAGATTATCTATTCTAGTATTAATATTAGAAACTTCTTGTTGAAGATTACTTATCTGTTGGTCATGAAGTTCAAGATGTTCATTAATCTTTCTAAGTTCTTCAAGAAGCCAAGCATAGAACTTTTCCATTTCTTCTCTTAACTTCTCTAAGAAAGCTTCAAATTCAGCACGAGTAAGATAAACAGATAAATCAAAACCCATACTTACCCATTTTTCTCCATCCCAAAACCAATAAAAATCATTGGTATAAGAACCACCCCAACCTGTAATTTCAACTTGTTTATTATCTTCGCCTAAATCAAGAGGATGATAAAGTATTTGACCTTTAGCCCAATCACCATCTAAAGATATAGTTTCTTTATCAAACATATCTTCCTGACGATAATTACTAAGAAGTCTACATTTATTTAGTTTAACAGCTCCATCATATAATCTACCACCTCTCCAAAGAATTATACTATTATCTGGAAGTTCAATAGTTTGTCCAGCTAAACAATAATCATATTGAAGTATATAAATAGTATTAGGCTCGTTAATCATATCTTGAGTAAGAGTATTAACACCACTAATCATATTCTTACGAAGATATTTACGAGCCTTTCCGCTATAATCATTTACATTATAGTCTTTATCTGCAAATTTAAGTAGATTATCAACAACGGTTAAATCTTCTTCATCAGCAGCATTAGTAATTTGAGAAGCAGTAAACATTTGTTTAACAGATTCACTAAGCATATCAGGAGTAATCTGACCTTCAAGTATTTGAACAGCATTATCTTCAAAATACTGTTTAAGTACTTGTGCCATATAATTAACTACTACGTTACGACGAAGATAATTATCTTGAATATTAATACCAAATTCATCAGCAACTGCACGTTCTGCAATTGCTCTTGGAAACATACCACTAAATGATTCTACAAATTTAGAACCAATTTCAGAATCAGCTTCAAGATGCCATTTCTTTGCATTAGTAACAGGAGTTATTTCATCAAGAATATAGCTCTTTTTAGTTTCAATAACATAAACTTCACAACCTACTCCAATCTGTTCCCAAGTAAGAGCATCTCTATCTTCCATTGTAGATACTACAATTCTAGCAGCTTTAAGACCTCTTTGAACAACAGCAATAAGTTCTAGTATTTCTTTCTTGAAAGTTTCATAATCAATAACTAAATCTTCTCGAAGTTTAGCAATAGGCTGCCAATATTCTTCATTAGATAAAGGAATACCAGCAGGAACAGCTTTACGAGATATATAGCTAGCATAGAAACCGTCATGAACTATACATAGTCTTTCATAAGGTCTATCATTCCATTGACCATTACAAGTAAGGCTAACTTTACCAAGTTCTTCTTCTATTGTTTTCATACGTTCTCTAGGTTTACTAAATTCATAGTGTAGACCCCCCGTAGAGGATGGAACACATTCACATTATTCATTATCATAATCAACTTCACTAAGACTATAAGTTTCATTATATTCTTTACCTTCTTCTCTTTGTTCCCAAAGTTTACCAGTTTCAGGGTCAACATAAAATTTAGGAGCATCTCCACAACTAACTATTGCATGAATTTTACCTTCTTCATCAACAGGAAGCGTAATAGAACCACTATACTGAACTTGTTCACTACCTTCATAAATAATATTAAGTTGACCTTTAATATATTTAAGAAGAGTTTCAGCAAGTTTATCTTGACCAAGTTGATATGCTGCCATAGCAGATTGAAACATATTCCAACAAGTAACAATATTTCTATTATTACCTTTACAAGTAGCAGAACAATCATTAAGCATATCAAGTCCATATTGTGCCATAAGAACTAATAGCTTGTGATAAACACAAACATATTTGCTAGGAACAGTCATATAAACATATTGAGGATTAATCTCAACTTGTTCAGTTCCATCAGCTTTTACATAGACACCATTAACATAATTATCATCTATTTGTTCACTCATTCTAGCATCAAGTTATTGTATGAATTAATAATTGATTTTTGTTGCTCATCAGAAAGCAATTCTAAGGCTTCTAGTGCTTGAATTAAAATTTGTCCTTGTGTTAGTTTGCACCAATTTTTTTCGTTCAATGGGAAGCCTAATTCTGCTATTCTCACCTGTTTTTCAGCCATGCTTGCAATACGCAATTGCATCTCTTTCGATAGCTGTTTTGGATTATTAATATAACCTCTTATCATAATATCATCTTATTTAAATGCCTTATTAATAATATAAGCAGTATAATCATTAACTCTAATATCAATACGTTTATTAAACGCAAGAATACGTTGATTAGAATCAAGATTTTTATTATAGATAATATTTATAATATCACCATAAATATCTTCTTTCCATTCTTCTTTCATATAATGACTAAGATAATCTTCATCTCCACGATACATATTAAGTTTAGAATAAGTATCGTAATAAACACTATTAACTAAGTGTCTAGCATTATACTCTATTTGGTCACGATTACTATCGATATTATTAGTAATAATAGTTGAAGTAACAAATTTTGTACATTCTAATGCCGCATTATTTATAGCAATAGAAACAATAGATTTAGATTTTTCTCTATCTTTTTCAATAATATCTCTAGTAACTATATTAAGAAGTTTAGCAATATCATCTAAAGGATTTCTTTTGTTATTATCAATTATCTTATTAACTATAAGATAAATTACAATAACAATGCCTGGAACAAGACCTTGTTCAAACGCATTTTGAATTAATTCCATTTTTATAGATACAAGAATAGGGACTATCAGTATTAACAGTAATGCTAATACCAATAGCCCCTATTCGATTAATATTACCTAATATTTACCTAATCGAGTCGGGTAATAGGTTGTGCTTTCTCTTCAGTAGCAATAGCTTTAAGGATAGTTTCAACAGTTGCAATAGCAGCAGCTCCAGTTGGGAATGCTATTTGTACAATCTGATGAACAACTTCATCTCTAGTTTTCATTTCACGTGGAACAGCAAAACGAAGAGTAAAGATAGTATATCCAGCATCTGCACTATCAGGTTGCTTCAAAGGATTAATAGGATATGCAGGATACAGTTCAGTATAAGTATCACGATAAGTATATTCAATACCTGCATCAGCAGCAGCCTTATTAGCTAAATCAGTAATATAAGCAGCGTCACCATAAGCAGGTAAACCGTGAGTTATAACTATAACAGCTATATCCATTAATTCATCAGCTCCAAGAATTTCATAATCAATACCTTTAGACTCAGCAGTTAGAGTGATTTTAGCCTCAGCAACAGATGCTTTAATACCATGTCCAACAGTATTATTATTAATTTGGTTAGCTAATTTCTTTGCTACATCATTAGCAGTAGGATTAAGACCAGTATGAATGGTAGCAGTCCAACGATTACGTTCATTGAACTTTAATCCTTTTTTCACAATCATAATAGAATAATCAGAATAAGCATTTACATCTCCGATAGTAAGATTAGCAGAGAAAGTAGTAGCAGCTTGATAAACACCTTTAACAAAAGTAAGATGTTTCTTATAAGCTGGAAGAACTACTGGACCATTTGCTTCACGACCAAGATTAATGTAAAACTTATCGGTAATCTTAGTACCGTCAGCGTCAATCGTTTCCTCGCCATTAGCAAGATAAGTAAAAGCAACCGCTCCAGCAGCAAGAGGTAATTTCGCTCCATAAGCGACTTTGCCCGCCAACAAAAACTGTCTCATTTTTAATTTAATTTAGAGTTTAACTTTGTTTATTAGCTCCATTAGAAGTAGCACCAATACTAGCAAGATAAATCTGTACTGCACGCATAACTATTTCCATATGTAAATAAGGAGGTAAATCACAATTAACCCAATCTTCTTCTCTATCTTCATCAAACTTAACTTTAGCAGGTTCTTTGATATAAAGATATTTAACTAATTGAGGTTTAACTGTATTATTACGTCCAGTATATATATCAACATTGATACCAGATTCATCTCCAAATATAGTAACTATCGGAGCATCTTTCGCAGCACGATTACAGAAATCTCTTAGCGTTTGACCTAAATCTTCAGCTTCAATAATTCTGCAATCATAAATTGTCTTGCCGTTATAACTAACTTGAAAGCCTGTATATAGCATTATTCCGTTGCTATCAATGTTAATTTTATAAGGGTCAACTTCTGTTCCACCACCTGTAATATCTCCGCCGTTAACAGTACCCGCTGTGTATAAAGTTCTAAGAGCATTAACAGGACTAATAGAAGCATTTTGTCGAGCAACCTTATCATTATAAGGAACAGGTCCAACGTTTTCTACTATTACATTTCTAGCTTTTTCAATTATAGCAGCATTAAGACAAATATCTATATCTTCCATGAGAATAGCACGAACGGTCTGCATACCCATCTGTTGTGCCAGTTCTCTGAACGTCACGTGCATCTCCCCAATGTTCATAATCAAATGTTTTTAAGTTTATTTTTATAAGCACTAACAAGAGCACTATTAGTAGGATTTTTAAACCATGTAACAGCTTCCTTAACATTAGCACCAATGAACTCACCATCAGGAGTGGTAATATTCTGATTATGAATTGCTCTGATAAATTCTCCACGAGAAATAAGAACCTCAATTAAAGATTTAATAGTAATATCTTTATCATTGCAAAGTTTATTAAACTTAGCAGGTTCATTTGTACTAAATTTATCAAGATGTGATTGTTTATCAACAACATCCATAGCCATACCGTTAGGAATATTAATATTATTGGCAACACAGTATTGAATAAATACAGCATCAAACAAATCACTATTCGTGAGAAGTTTAACATAATTACCTTTAGCAGAATTAATTTCCTGACGATGTTTAGCAAGACGCTCAGCTTCTCTTTGGTCATCTTTAAAATAAAATCTAATAGATGGGTCAGAATTAATAAGAGCAATATCTTTAGCTACATCTTTATATAATAAACAATGACGATAAATTAGATAATCATCAAGAACAATAGGATAACCATATTTATACTTTTCACTTTCAAGAAGATTTAACTTAGTAATTTTAGCTTCAAGAGCTTCTCTAAGTTCTTTAACTCCTTTACGGTCACTATTCATATAAGCAGTTTCAATAGCTTCTTCTTCAGCTCTAAAACGAAGATAATCTCGTTTACGATTCCAAAAGAAAGAAATATCAAAAGTCTTACCTAGTTCATCAACTGAAACACTAATATTATTAAGATAAGCCTTAACCCGTGAAATAAAGTTTTCATTATTAGGAGCAAGACCAATTAAAGCAGGAAAATAAGATTCAATCTCACCTTTATTAGAAGAAAGAGTACGAGAACTACGAACACAACTACCAATCTTATCCATTCGTTTAGGTAATGTTTTATCATTAACTCTACGATATAATGAATAATTAGTAACTAAATTAATAGTAATAGTTCGTTTTTCAGTATAAGGTTCATCAAGACTTTCATCTCTAAATCCTACTGTATTAGCAGGCTGTTTATCTACTCCATCCTCTACGGGGGGTATAACCTGTTTATCTGTATTTATATTAGAAGCAGCAGAAGTATTTTCTCCTGCTTTATTAGCTTCATTTACTTTGTTAAAATCCATATCTTAAATAGCTTCTTTTAAATGATTATAATACACATTTCAATAAGAACATCTTAGTAGTGTTATCTACCTGCAAACCAATAGAGCCTTTAACTTCATAACGAGCCATATCAATTTCAGTAGCTGCATGATTAGTATTAGGCAATCCCCAGCAAGCAGGAATATCAGTCATACCTTCGATAACTTTAGCTTTATAAGCCTGTCCTTTTTGACGTACTATACGAACATTCTGATTACCTTTATAATTACTCATATCAATTAAAGCAGCTTGATGAGAAGTAATAGGCAAGCCAGTAGTAGGATGAATCATACCATTTTGCTTAGCAGCTTCAGCATCAGTACCCTTATCGAAATAAGCATTATGAATAACAGTAATAGTATATCCATCTGGAGTTTTATACTTATTAAAGTAACGTCCATAAGAAAGACCATCACCATTATCTTGAATCATCTTTTCACCAAGAGGAGTAATAAATCCGTTTTCTTTAGCATCAGTTCTGATAGCCATTTCAAAGTCACGAATAAATCCTTTGCCACCCATAAGAGCTACATTCTTATCGCCATCTTGAGTATCACGGTCAAGAACATCACCGATTGTACGTTCAAGTTTATTAAGTGTTAGAACTTCACCATAAGTATCATAGTTAGATTCACGACAAATTTCTAACATACCAGCAGTACGAGGAATAGGTTTACCATTATCATGGTCTTTCAAAGGAATAGTACCATCAGGTAAACGGTTATATTCAGACTTCCACAAACGTTCTTCGTTCATTACTCTCATGTGCAAGTTGAACTGTCGCATCTCTTCGTTAATCCAAAGATTAGAAGTACCACCATTATCATTTTGGAATTGATATTGAGTAACAACATTAGCAAGATTACCAGCTATTTCTTTAGAATAACGATAAAACTCAAGTTGAGAAGTCATTCCAGCAGGCCCCATAGTATTGCTTCTGTTACCTTTAGAATAAGATTCAGAAACAGTAGGAGCACTCATTGCCCAATACATACCTTTAGCCAACCATTGAAGGTCAACATAAGCATCAGGATTAGGAGAAGTAAGTTTCAAAAGATAAGCATAACCATAAGCAGATTCACCTAAGTCTTTCTGAATACGAACTTGAGTAACACCATCAGGAGCAGTAAGACCATGTTGTTCAATAAACCAATGAGTAGAGAAATGAACTTCAAATTCACTACCATTTTGACCGGGTTTAGTAACAGCAGTATTAAAGTAAGTTACAAAGTCTGTAAACTTCATACGACCCATAGTTTTCCAAGTCCATTGTACAGTAGCAACATCTTTAATACCACGACTACCTTGACCTTCAGTAATAAAACTTAAAGGAAAACGGTCATCATCCATACCATAATTATAAGTCAGAAAACTATTAATTTCTTCTGGCTTTTGAAGCTGAAGATAAGCAATTGATTCTTCATTAGAATAACCTCTATCTTCATAACGAGTTTGTCCAATAACACGTAATGTTTTCATCTACAAATTTACTATTATGTTAATAACCAAAACGCTCATCTTTCAGAACGTCTTTTTTACTGTCAGGTTTAGTTATTTTAATAGCTCCTTTTGTAGATTTACGTTGACTAGCAGTAAGTTTCAACTTTTTAGCTTCTTTATCAGAAACAGCCATTTCTATCAAACTATCATAACCTTTACCTGTATATTTAAGCCAAGCCTTAAGCAGTTCTTCATCGCGTCTTTCAGCAGGAGATAACTTCATTAAATCATTTTCATAACGAGAAAGTCCTTTATCATCAACTTGATAAACATAATTGAAGAAATCTTCTGGAGTAGTAGAAATTTGTTTTCCATTACGTTCAATAATAACAGTTTCAGGAATACGATAACCAGCAATTTGTCGTTTATCAATACATTCTTTAACCCCATTCCAAAATTCTACAAGTTGTTTCTCTTCTTCTGCTTTAACTCGCATAGCTTCTTTAGCATTAGCTTCACGCATTTCGTTATCAGCTTTTTGAAGAGCTTCAAGTTCTTCTTTAGCAACATTGAAAAGTTCATTACTATCTTTAAGATATTGAATATACTTATCAACATTACCACGACGATTAAATTCCTTAAACGCCTCACGAACAATAGCTTCTTGTTGACTTACATTATTTTCATCTACTTCAATACCGCTTCTATCTCGAAGTTCACCAAAGCCTTCAAATGAATTACCATTTGCAACATAATAATTAAGAAAATCACCAACGATAGGATAATCTTCAAATAACTTATTAACACCAGCTTGAGCAAATTCGTCACGTTTTAAATCAATAACGGATTGAATATAACTTGCAACTCCTTGAGGAGTATTATCAAAAGCAACTGGTTTACCATCTTCTGAAGTAACAGAAACACCTACAAGTTCTTGAATCGATTTAACATCAATAGTATTTTCTTCTTTAGTATCTTCTACTTCAAATTCTTTAAGATAAGCAGCAACTTCATTTTTAGCTTTAAAGATATTACCTTTATCGTCAATAAGATTACCGTCTTTATCAACAGTATATTTATTATCTCCATCTTCGATAATAGTGCCTTCTTCTAAACCATGTTCAGCATCAGCGTCATTCGCTTTACTAGTAGGCTGACCCCCCGTGGAGGATGAAGATTGGTTATCTTTATTAGCATTAGAATCACTATTCCCATTTCCATTATTACCACCAGTAATATCATCAATAGGATTACCATCAGCATCTAACTGCCCTGTTTTACCTGTATCAAGGTCTGTAATGTCGTCAGTAGGTTTTCCATCACCATTAGATGTTTCACCATTAAAACCAAAACTATCAAAATTAGGCATAATTCTTTGTTTTTAATTAATTACTATATCACAAATATAAACTATAATAATAATACGAGTTTTACTTGTATCGTTAAAATATGTTCACCTTTAAGCCGATTTGCCGACTAACATACTATTGCTAACTAGGATATTTATTACTGATAACCTAGCCTATCGCTTTCAGAGAAGCCGTGTATGAATCAAATTTTATCATAATGATTAATCTATCACGAAATGAATAAAGTGCTTAAAATGAGCTTAAAATGGCTCATGTGATGTAAAGAAAAATGAAAATGGGCTGAACCTACTTTCACAAGCAAGTCCAGCCCTATTATGAACAAAATTTAGAAGTACAGCCGATTATTTACTTTTACTATCATAACGATTTTTATTCGTTTTTGCAATCTTGACTTTATCATCACTTTCTTTAAGTTTAACAGCTAATTCTTTTTCTTTAAGTTGTGCTTCAACAGAAGTCTTTTGAGCATCTAAACTAAGTTTACTACGTTCAAGATTAAGTCTAGCATTTTCCATGCGTTCTTCAGCTTGACTCTTTTCAGCATCACTAAGACCATTATCAAAACTCATAATATTAGCATTTGCTTTCATAGCTTCAATCTGACCATCAAGATATTTTTCAACTCTAATAGTTTCTCTATCTTGTTCTGCTTTTCTATCAATCTTAGCAAGTTCAAATTCTTGACGAAGTTGTTCTGTTTGTTGAGAAACACGTTCAACATCAAGTTCATGCTCACGTTGAATATTTTGATACTTATCAATAAGTTTACTAATTTGAGCAACATTATCTCCACGTATAGCAGCATTAGCCATATCCATATTACCATTCTGAGCAGCACTAAATGCAAGTTGTTTATATTGTTCAAGTTTCTCACGTTCTTTAACAGAAGTTTTACAAGTAACAATATAATTGGCAAATATATGACTATTAACATCAAGACTTAAATATCTAATATCACCATCTTTAGTTTTATAAGAAGTATTAAGACCATCAATCCAAGCAAGTTTAGTATAATCCATTTCAGCTTGATAATCTCGTTCTCTCATTTTATCAAATATAAATTCAATAATAACAGAACCCATACTTCCACGAATAACTGCTTCATCAGTAACTCCTTTACCAGCACTATTAGCAATCTCACCATAACGTTGTGGAGTCATATCACATTCCATTTTAGCAGTCTGTTCAATCTCTTGAATAAGTTGCCCAAGTTCAGTAATATAATTATTCATACGACTTTCAAGATAACGAACATTTTGTGCTTTAACAAGATTAGCATCATCTTCATCATCAATATAGAGTACACCATCAGCAGCCATACGATATATAGTTTCAGCAGGTTTACGACCAAGAAGAGATTTAGCAATCATAAGAACATTCATTTTATTTTTAGCAATAGCCATTTCTCTATGATAAGAAACTATATTACGAAATACTTGATAAGGAATAACTGTATCTACAATACTAAATCTTCCAAAACCAGGCAAAAGTTCTGCAATACCATTATAAGGAAGTTTGCCATTTCTATTGTAAGCAATAGGACGAGCCTTATAAGGATATATACTTGTAGCACGAGAGCCAATTCTAATGCTCTCATAAACTTGTGGACGCCACACCCATTCAATACTAATATCACCACCAGCAGGGTTAAGCTGATAAGTTTCATCAACAATTCTTGTTGTAACAAATGCTCCATTACTATATGTAAGAATACCTTCTTTTATTTCACCTCTCCAAACAGTATGCCAAACTTCAAATAAACCATTATTAGCATCACGAGCCATTATATTAGTGTTCTTAATATGTTGTAAATCATCTTTATTAAATTTACTACATATATCACCAAAATAATACATATACTTATCCCAATTTAAAAGTGCTTTATCACTAGAAGTAGTAGCACTATATTGATAATATGTATCAAGAGCTTCACGTTCTTTTTCAGAAAGATATTCATAAAATTCATCTATAATTTGCTGTTTGGTTAGCATACGACGTTCAGCAAACATATCATAATCTTCTGCAAACATATTATCGTTAGGAACAGGAAAAGCATCTCTAACACTAACAACACGTTTAATTAATTGATTACCTACAACATCTCTATATGTATAACAAGCTCCAAAAGCAACAAATTCAAAATAAGCTCTAGCATATATAGTAAAAGCATCAGTAAGATCATCAATAACATTAATTAAATCTTGTCCTTGTGCACTAATATCATCAATAAAATTTTCATTAAACTCTTTAATAAAAGCCTCAATATCAACAGCTTGTTCAGGATTAAATTGCTCAGGATTATTACCTTCATTAACAAATTGCATATAACTTTCTTGTATCTTCTTAGCAACAGCTTGTTCAGCAAGCATCATAATTTGTTTACCAAGTTCAGCATCTCTAGCAAATACAACTTCAGGATTATTAGCTCCAACAATAAAATCATGTGGATTTTTAATATATTCACCAATATATCTTCTAATAATACCTTTCATCATATCATAATTACGCATAGTAGCTGGAAAACGAGTTAGATTTTCATCTTTTTCATTATAAGGATTAAGAGTTTTTCTATAATATTCTCTAGGAATATTACCAAGAAGAATATTAAACTTTTCTTCTACATTAAAATCAGCTTTACAAGCAATACCAGCTTCTATAACATAATCACAGCACTTAGCATACCAATCAACTTCTTGTTTTTCAGCATAACTAACATGCTGATTAGGAAAATCAAGTCTACCAAAATTATACATATCTTTATTTGTTTAATCTTAAAACCATTGTCTATTAAAAATATCTGTTTTATCATTATCTTCTGTAACTTTCTTACGACTAGCAAGTTCTCGTTTACCTTTAATATCAATAGACTTCCAATATATACCTAAAAGTATAAGACTAGATATACGGTCAAAGTTACCTTCAGCATTAAACTTTTTAAGTTCAAGAATTGTTTGATAATCAAGAAATCTTTCAAAAACATAAATATCTTCTCCAAATTCATTCTTACCAATAACTTCATATAAGAACTCTTTAAGTAGACGAAGACCATCTAGTTTCTTAAGACTACTACCAATATTATAACCATAACTAGTACTAACTTTTTCTTTAACAGCAGAATCCCAAACATATAAAGGTTCATAACCTAGATATTTAGTAGCTTTCCATTTACGAAAATTAGAAACAGTTTCACCACGGTTTATTTCTACAAGTCCAGTACCAATACAATTATACCATTTACATAGTCGATAAAACTTTTCATCAGCTTCTTCTAGTCTTTCAGTACGTCCATAATATGCAGCACATAGTTTAGGTTTAAATCCATTACGTTCTCTAGGCATTTCAATAACAAATATACTATTATGAGAATGTCTATCAGTAATTTCTTTTTTATCTTTATCAATACCAACAGGGTCATAAACTGCAACATAAGTACCTGGAAGAATACTTCTTACAAGTCTATCATTAATATATGTTTCTTCATATTCTGGAGCAAACCAAACTCTTATACAACCATGAGGGTCTTCGTTACCACGTCTAGGAACTCCTTGAATATAATCATAAGTTTTCATATCAGGATTTTCAATTCTTATACGAGCATTAGATTTAAAATAAATCTTTTTAGTTCCATCTTCAAATAGTTCACCATCAGTATAAAACTTATAACTATTATCAACTCGAAGTTTATCTTCAAACTTATTAAGAGCTTCACTACTAAATATATTTTCATTAGCACTACTAAAAGATTCAGCAGGAAATAAAGCACGTTGACCAAGATAATTAAGATATTCTGCAAAAGTCTTAGCAGTCTTTTTCTTTTCAGTTCTTTCTCGTGCAGCAAGCTTAAGTCCTATTCGTAGATTACTATTTCCATCTTCATCAAATCCTTTAACTCCATCTATCTCTCCTTCAAGACCCCAAGCATAAGATTTAAAAAATCCACAAACTTCATTACGAGCATCATTATCAAAAACATTTTCAAAAGCCATAAATCCAAATGCTCTAGGATTATAAAAGTTTTGTTCAAATATTTGCATATTAGCAGCAGTAGCAGTTCCCCAAGCCATAAGAGTACCAGTAGTACGAGTACCAACAGTCATTGTAGGTTCAGTTACATTCATAAACTCATCAAAATTCTGCATTGTAGATAGCTCTTCAACTTTAATTGTAACAGCATCTTTACCAATAGCACAGTCTGGATTATTATTAGCACTAACGCTTAAAAGAGAACTAGACCAACTATCATCAGCTTCAACTCCATTTTTCATACGATAACCAAGTTTAAAACTATCAGTAGTAGGACTATATATACCTCTTTTAAATGGAGTCTTTTCTTCAAAGAACTTTAAATTATTAACAGCAAAATCACTTAAACCTCCTTGTTTAATTAAATACTTATTATCAGCTGCAACATGAATAACAACTTTATGCTTAGATAAGTTAACTTCATTAGAACTATCAGCAGCCATAATATAAGAAAAACCTCCACGTCGAGTTTTATCAATAATAAGATGTAAACCATTACGTCTACAAAATTCTATAATTTGCCAAGTCCAAAATTGAGCATCAATAAAACTAGGAAAACTATAAATCTTTTTAGCAGTAGCTCCATGTTCAGTAACAATAACAGATGACTCATCTGTACGTTCCATACGAGTATAATTAAGAAAATTATAATGACCACCTGTTATCCAAACATCTTCTATACTTCCATCTGGATTTTGCCAGCAAGGAGCAGAAAAACCATTACGTCGTCTATCACACTCTCTACGTCTAAATTGTCTATGAGGAATACTATCAACTTTAAATTGAGTATATTTACCTGTGGCTTGATATGTTCTAGCAGCTTCATTAAAAAGTTCAGTATTAACAAATTTGCCAGGTCTAATATTTAAAAGAAAGCCACCACTATCTCCAATTAAAAAGTTATTATGAGGGTCATACCATCCACAATCACTAGCTTTCTTATACTTTTTCTCTTTATCAGGTTCTTCAATGTATTCTAGAAAAGGATATTTACCATCAGCCATAATATTTTATTTAACTAGTAAACAAACAACAAAAGCGATAGCGCAAACAGCACCACCGCTTACCAAATATCTATTCTTACGTTTAATACGTTCAATAGACTTATTTAAATTATCATTTACTTTATTACTATTATCAAGATTATTTTGTAAAGTTTCAACTTCTTTATAAAGAGCATTATATTTAATCTTATGGAGATTAATTATACTATCTTGTTCGTTAATAATATCTTTATAAAGTTTAGCTTTAATAATTTTAGTATTAGCAATCTTAATCATATTAATAGGAACAAGAACAGTTGTATCAGTAGTGTTGACTCCCCGTGGAGGATGCACTACATTATCAATCTCACTCTGACACCAACTTCTTGAATAACTCCCAAGTAGCACTGTCATTAAGACTAATAACTTTATCTTCAATATCTTTCTCATGTTCTTTAAGTTTATAAACTATACTTTCTCTTTCAGTTATAACTAACTGTATAGAATCAATCCGAACATGATTAATAGCAGTGTCACTTTTATTATATGAATTGGCTTCTACACTAAAACGACTTATTGATAAATACAGAGTAACACATAAATTAATAATCGCTATTATAAATATTGCTATTAACATCTTCTTCATAATTCTATACAGTATTAAGTTAATCTTTTATTTCTATAAGTTTATTAAGTAAATCAAGATTCCATCTACCAGTTTCTTTAAGACCAAGAACTCTTTGAGCCATCTTGATAGCTGCAACTTGACCACAATTCACGTTAGTATCAAATAATTGTTCAGCAACTCTCTGACTATTAAAATCATCAAGTTCAAATACATCCCAATAACCTATTTTATACTTTTCCCAAACAAGTTTTTGAAGTTGAACATCATTATCAAGTTTAGACTTAAACTCTTTACTACCAACAGTATAATGTTTCTTATAAGAATCAATCATAGTCCAACCTTGCCAAGTAGGATTATATTTACGACTGATACCTCTATAAGTTTCTCCACCAGCATCATCTTTATCGTTTACATAACCACCTTCTTTAATAGATAGTTTTTTAAAAGCATCTCCAAAGTAAGCCATAATTTATTCATTAAGAGTTCTATTAAAATCATTTTCATACATAAAGCAATATTTTTTACATAAATATCGTGGTATAGAAACTTTAGAGTTATTTTTACATACTCTACTAATATTTGTAGAACTATCATTTACAGATTTAGCTGCATCAAGTACACTATCAAATATTTCAATATTATTATAATCTTTATATTTAAATTTAACAACTCTTATTTTTCTATTATTATTATAACTTTTAAGTCTATCTTTTTGTTTAGCGATAGTAATAGGATTATTATTATTTTCTTTTATAGTAACCCATCTAAGATTTTCAACATTATTATTTAAAGAATTTGTATCAATATTAAAATTAAAATTTATTCTAATACTCTTTTTATCCATCCTTTATAAAATTTTAATTGAGAAGAATTTTTGTCTACTAATTTAGTATAATATCTAATACGTTCAAGTTTATATTTAGCTACAAAATAATCAGCACTAATAGTAGTATCAGATTTATAAGCATTAAGAGAATCTTGAGTTCTACGAAGTAATTCTTTAGTTAGAACTAATTCATTAACCGCAGTAGAATCAGTAACAGGAATATAACGAATTTCAGGAACTGGAGTAATACGTTTAGCACATCCATTAGATAAACAAATAGCAAATATAACTAAAACAATAAAACCAATAATTACTCCAATTAAATTATCTTTATTTAATTTCATATAGCAAGTTTAAATTGAGTTTGAACACCACTAGCTTTAATTTGTAATTCTCTATCTTTGAGAACTTTATTAATATCATCACGTAGATAATTCATAGTAAAAAACTTAGTAGTTTCAATAGGATTTTCTTTAATATGATAAAGACCGTCAGAAAATCTTTTTGGCATACCATATTCATTAAGTTCAAAATCACTATCAATATGACATAACCAAATACCTTTAATAGTTAAACCAAGTATATATTCAACAGCAAAAGCATACATACTAAGTTGAAGATTATATATAGCACCATTACAATTAGGAAGATGATTAAGAGGAGCTAAAAGTCGTTCATCTTTATCAACCCAAACATTAGTTTGTTGTGCAGGTTTAACTGTTTTATCTTTCTTATAATAACCACTACTAAATTTTAATCCACCACGATTAGTTTTCCAATCACCTACAACAGCACAATTAGTATCTTCATTAACTAGAAGAATATCAATAGTTCCACTAATTAACCAATCTATAAGAAACATACCAATCTCACTATAAATCTTATATCCTCTTTCAGTGTACATTTTAAACGCATCATAAATAAGAGGATAACGATTATTAGTAAGTTCAATAAAATCTTTAAGATTAAGAAGTTTATAATTAGCACCAAAATTTGGAATATCAGCAATAGTAACCATTACACCATCTTCACGTTTATCAAGATAATTAATAGCTTGTTGAAACATAGATGCTCCTTTAACACCATCTTCAAGACCATTATGAGTATTAGTTCCACGTTCACAAGCTTCTTTAGTAATAGTTGACCATTGTTCCTCTAGTTTCTTCTCACTTATTCCTAGTTCTTTAGACTTCTTTCTCAACCAATAGTTCTTATCAAATTTAGGTTGATATTGATGGAGTATTTGAGTTGTACTAATATAGCTATTATTTAAAGTATCTGCATAACTATGTTGAGCTTCATTAAATATTAACCTAATATTATTATATCTATTATCTTTCAATTGCATCATATTTCCAAATAAAATTTTTACAAGTTTTACTTTTACCTGTTAAAGCAGCACTTATAGAACTAATACTAACATTAACAAATTTCGCAGCTTTAGTTATAGATTCAAATTTATTAATAATTTTATTAGTTTTTATATCTATTTGAAGAATAACTTTTTCAGATTTATGTTTATATGAATAATCATTATCATCAATATATCTCCAAATATACCCATAAGCGGTATTATAACAATACTTTTTATCACAAACAGATAAAATATTAATATTAGAACCTTTAACTGCAATAGCAGCTTGTTGTGCACTATCATAAATCTTAATAACTTTCTTTGTTTTAATATCTATTTGTTTTATTTTACGAGAAAGAGAATAAGACACATTTTTCTTTTTATTACACCATTCTAAATTATCAACATTGTTATTAATTTTAACTTCATCTAAATGATTAATTTCAGGAAAATTATTTGGATTAGGAATAAAAACTTCTCCAACAAGTCTATGAACATATTTGGGAATACCATCTATATTAACACATAAATAACCATTAGGTTTAATATATTGACCTTTAATAAAATAGATTTTATTAATTATATTTAAACCTATAATTCTACCTTTAGTAGAAACTAAAATATGATTATTATAATATTTCCATTCTTCATTATTAAAAGAAATTCTAGAAATAAATTTTTCAATAGATTCATTAAAATAACTATTTCTATTATAATTTATATCCTTAAATTTAATCATATTAATATTATTAAGTTCAACACTAGCTTGGACCCGCTTCGGCACTACGTGCCTACGCTAGACTCCCCGTGGAGGATGGAGTAGATTAGCATTAGCTTATTCCTCAATCATACTACTAGTAATTTCAACACCACCTCTACCAGCAACATTCTCTTGTTCATACAGAAGATTTTCTTCAGCTACATTAAGAGCTTTAATCATGTTTGGAAACTGATTAGCTAAATCATTAATTTGTTTCATATAACCAATAACAACTGGAACATCTTCTAGACTAGCACCATCAGATAACTTGTCATTCAACAATTCATTTAACTTGCTAGCAGCTAGAGCAACATTATGAATACCACGCTTAATATTAAGTACAGCTTCCATACCTGCACCAGCTTTTTGATTATAATATCTTTTAATAAGTTTCCAAACAAGAATATCAGGTTGATAATTTTTAGGTAAATCAAAGTTTTCAATAGCTTTCTTAAGAGCTTCTTTTTCACTAAGACCTTCTTGTAGACACGGACCTTTAGGGTCACCAAGATAATAAATAACTCCAACTTCTTTAACATACATCTCTTTATTAGGAGATTTATCTCTAGTATAAAGAAGACTAACATCTCTATCAAGAAGTTGTTTAAGTGTAGGAGCTTTTGGCATACCAGTTTCATCTATGGTCAGCATCCAATCCAATTCCAAACCGTTCATATATTTCTTCTACTTCTTCATCAAATTCAATAATTTCAAGTTTACCCATAGCATATAGCCAAAGATTAGCATAAGCAGCACTATGTTTTTTACTTAGTTTAATCCAAATAGGAAGAAGTTTCTTTTTAAACTTAAGTTCAGTCTTAATCTTTTCTTCTTCTTCATAATGTTTTTGCTTTTCTTCTTCCATAACTTTAGCAGTATATTCTTTATACTCTTCTCTAGTCATAGTTTTTCTAGCTTCTTTAAAGTCTTTATAATGACTAATAAGTTTGGAACGATACCAATTCTTTTGAATAGTACCAATATGAGGAATAGCAACACATTTATCTTTTCGTATATTAATACTAGCTTCTTTTTCAAGATTTTCAATAATAGATTTACAAAGTATTCTATCATCACCTTGAAATCCAATATCATCTAATATATTATTTATATCTTTATAGATAAGAATATAATCATCATCAAAATCTTCATGAGAACTAGTATTAGCAATATTAAAACTAGTATTAGTCTTAAAATCCATAATTGAAAGTTTAAGAACTCTTCTTAGATTACTACTATAAACAAGAACACAAGTACCTATAATTTTAAATTATACATAAGCAGTTCCAAGAAGAGTTCGATTATTTAGACGAAATGGCTAATTAGCTTTTTCAACAGAATGATAAATAAAAGGATTAACAGCTTTATGTTTATCAGTAATAGCAGCTCTTAAATCATTAATAGCTATAACTTTAAACTCAACAAACCAAACTTTCTGTCCTTTTTTATATCCTTGATTTTGTCCAAAAGTACCAACAGTAATAGAACGAGTTAGTTCAGTATCATTAGTAATATACTTATTAACAAATTGAGGACTAAGAACATTATGTTTAAGATAAAGATGATAACCACGTTCAAGAGTAGAACGGTCAATAATAATCTTATCCATTTGATTCATACCAATAAGTTCAGCATCTTCTTTACTAATCTTAGCAATAATTGGCATAACCTCAACTGTACTAACTTTATTATTAATAACACCAAACAAACTTTCATTTTGGCAAAGAGCAACAACACAATAATGTTTAGCAATAACTACATTAGTAAGAATAGCGTCAAGTGCTTCACTTGTTATTTCGCTAATGTCAGTAGGTATTTGAATACCAAAATCTTTAAATTTACTTTCAACTTTAATCATAACACTAAATTATTTAGTTTTAATAATACTATCAATACCAATATTTCCAAGTTTAAGTTTACTAGGAACTTTAACTTCTTTTTTATTCCTTTCACCACTATGAAATTCTCTAGTGTATTTAGGTTTAGTTTCACTTTTATCTTTACCCATAACTTAATTGTTTTTAGCAAATGTAAGAGTTTGAATGAATCTACCAAGAGAAAAACTATTTTTAACATTTCAATCGTAGAGGATTATATGATTATGAATATGCAAGTCATACTCCCCGTGGAGGATGAAGATGAGTTAGACTTAACCATATTAGTATTAATGATATTAATAGAGATAATGATATTGATTATAGTATAGATTAACTTGATGTGATTGATACTGATTATATCCATCCTCCACGGGGAGTATAGCGGAGGACGAAAGTCCGGAGCGGGTCACAGCGAATCTATATAATATATCTATATATAATATATCTTTATAGTAATTATAATACATTGATTATCAATAAGTTATAATACATATTATGTATCATGCTGAATACCTAATTCTCCATCAGTATGCAAATTAAGTGGCAAAAATGACTACCTTTGTGCACGAAATCTATTCCATATTGGAATACATTTCGCTATTTCCTAGAGTAATATATTTTTATGTTGAACTTAATACTATTATTGTTATGACTTTTAAAGAAGATTTTAAACCTACTAAAGTTTATAATAAACTTGTTAATGATGTTTGTTATAATGCTGATTGCTTAGAAGAATTTGAAAAACAAAGACTTGTTGTTGCTAATCCTTTTAGTTATAATAAAAGTACCAGAACTGGTATAGTTGCTGAATTTGATAATGGTTATCATCTTAGTAAAGAAGTTGGTATTAAACGTAATTTTGTTACTATTGGTATGAGAGTTTGGGATATAATAAGAAAGAATAGATATGCTGTTATTATTTCTTTTATTGGTTATATTGCTGAAAATATTAAATTTAATAGTAATGTTATTTATATTTCTCATGATTTAATTAAAGGTTATGGTTTAGTTAAACCTAATTATAGAGATTATTATAATGCTATTGCTTATCTTGAAGATGAAAATATTATTAAAAGAACTAATTTACAAAATATTTATGTTGTTAATCCTATTTATATATTTAGAGGTGATGTTAACAAACTCATTAATATTATTAGTGAAGCTAAATTAATAAAAACTTTTGATGATAAAGATAGACTTATAGTTGATAAATTTGTTTTATTTAAAAATGATACTGATAAAGGTATTGTAATTGCGAATAAAGATTTGTATGCAACTGAAGTTGTAGATATTAGTGAGGACTGAATTAAATATAATAGTAATGATAGTAAGGATAATGACGAAAATACTGAAGATAAAAATTATGAAGATAATAGTAATGTATATTAATGTTTTGATAATGATAGTAAGAATGTTGAAGATGATAGTAAAAGTGATAGTATTGAAAATAGTGTATGTTGGTGTTTTGATGAGGCTAGTGAGTATAACCCCCGGTCATGTTAAACTTGATTGACTACCCCCGCCTAAAGTTGATAGAGTTAATGATAATAATAGTGAAAATAATAATGAATAATATAGTAAAGATAATGGTAATTAAGTGATGATAAAAGATGATAAAAGTGATAGAGAAGATGATAAAAGTGATAGAGAAGATAAAAGTAATGAAGATAAAAGTAATGAAGATGATAGAGAAGATAGAGAAGATAAAGAAGATAGAGAAGATAGAGAAGATAGAGAAGATAAAAGTAATAGAGAAGATGATAAAGATGATAAAGATGATAAA
>OLYR01000008.1_pt1 | contig 88890 bp, 67 predicted proteins | sample 1644301 | NCBI WGS metagenome assembly OLYR01 (sample SAMEA103958141, study PRJEB25191) | human gut metagenome | biome: human-associated habitat [ENVO:00009003]; feature: intestine environment [ENVO:2100002]; material: feces | place: Germany | collected 2013/2015
TTGCTCAGGAACTTATAAATAAAGTTAAATCAAAGTGTTGCGGAATTAAGGATATAATGTTTATAATTTCTTTCTCTCAACTTTTCTTATATGATTACTCACAAGGAGTTATCATCATCTTTTTGCCCCCTCCTCTTGCCCCGAGGTGGAGATTTATGGGGAAAACGGCGATTTTTCACAATAAAGCTATTGGAATTAACAGGATGTATCATACCTTTGGGTATATTTTCGTAAATTCTTTATTTTTAATCATTTAAACATTTAAGTTATGGCATATTTCAAGTTAGAATTCGGTTTCGGAAGAAGTAAGAGTGAGGGTAAGATTTCAGATACTGCGAATCTGGTAGATGAGCAGGTTGCGTTGGAGATTCCTGGATGGGATTTCGTGAATGATGAAGTGGAAAGGGCAAAACAGCAAGGACGCTTTAAAGTTGCTGGTAATTACCTTACTGCTGCCCGTTCCTTTACAAAGTTCATTGGTACTGACAACTGGCTTTTTTCTGATATGACGGCAGAAAAGCTGGAAAGCTATCAGCGATGGCTGCTGGGGCGCAATATCTGCCTGAACACATGTTCTGCTTATATGCGGGCTTTGCGGGCTATGCATCATAGAGCATTGCCGGTTCTCAATGCTGCTCCATTCAGTAAAGTGTTTACGGGGAGGACCAAGACCGAGAAACGTTGTATCTCACAATCAGAAATTCTGCAACTCAAAGCCTTGCCGCTACAGCCTGGAGGTTCTCTTTCCTTCGCTCGTGACATCTTCCTGTTTTCTTTTTATGCGATGGGAATGCCTTTTGTTGATATTGCCTATCTCAAGAAAAGCCAACTGAGAAACGGATGTATTTATTATGCCCGGCATAAGACGGGACAGCAGATACAGGTAGCACTATTGCCTGCGATGCTTGAAATCATCATGCGATATGAACAAAGAGATTCAGAATTTGTCTTTCCGATACTTTCTGACAAGGTGGAAGATTCTGTTTCCTCACCATCTGTTTCTGCCCAACTGCATCGTCAATATACAGCTCGATTGCGCCAGTACAACTACAATCTGCATCAGGTGTCTAAGATGCTGGGGCTGGCTAAACCCTTATCTTCTTACGTGGTTCGTCATTCTTGGGCAAGCATAGCTTATCTTCATCATCTGGACATCAGCTTGATAAGCAAGGCTTTGGGACATACCAAATCTTCAACTACCTTTATCTATATAAAAAGCCTTTTTGATTCCGACCTGTTCGAAGCAAACCAGACTTTGATGGAAGATCTGGGGTTATAGTCCTGTCGGGAAGTAGCCTCCTTTCGTTTATTGTCTGGTTACGGCAAGATATTGCCCTTTAGCAGGGCAATTTTGTGCCATTGCCAGGCACGAAACGATACGTCGGGAGGAAGAATTCTTCAGAGCTGCCATCTGTGATTTGGAATATGGTTTGCTGCCAGAGCCGTTTTGCTGGTAAAAATCCTACTCTCGATTTCACTCTTCACTCTTCACCAAATCGTCTGAAACCCCGATAAACACAGGGGTTGCGAGAGGTGAAGAGTGTCGTACCACTCTTCACCACTCTTCACCACTCTTCACCTGATGCAAGAGGATAAACGCTGAGCCGCTTACTTATCACGAAGCTCGGTCATCATTGATGACCAGCGCTGGTCTTCAATGATGGCTGAAGCAGGGAGCAGGGAATGATCTCGGAGCCTCAAAAAATACAGGGTGAAGAGAGGTGAAGAGTAGTGAAGAGTGCATGGCCACTCTTCACCCGTGCAAACTTCTTATATACAGTTGGTTATGTCGTATTTGTGAAGAGTGAAGAGTGTTTTTGAAAGTAGCTCTCTATTCATCAAACGCAGCAAAACTCCTTCGGAAAATGTGAGAGATTGCCGCAAAACTCCTTCGAAAAATGTGAGTATTTAACATAAAACTCCTTTATAAAATGTGATAAATATACTTAAAACTCCTTCGAAATATGTGATTTTTCTTGCTTAATACCATGATTTTTAGTACTTTTGCAAAAAACAAATAAAAAGCGTATGGAAAGACTTCTAATTCACCAATTGTTAAAATGGAAAGAGAGCACCCATCGAAAACCGCTTGTCTTAGAAGGAGCAAGACAGGTAGGCAAAACCTGGTTGTTAAGAGAATTCGGCAAAAAGTATTTCAAAGATGTTTGCTATATCAACTTTGAGCAAAAAGACAGGTTGGAAAGCATCTTTGCGGGCGACCTTTCGCCCCAATTCATCATCGAGCAGCTATCCATCTATCATGGAAAGCCAATCAAACCACAAACCACACTCATCGTATTTGATGAAGTGCAAGAAATGCCTCGTGCCCTTACATCACTAAAGTATTTTTGTGAGGAAGCACCCGAATACGCCATTTGTTGTGCGGGCTCTCTGCTGGGCATAGCATTGCACGAAGGCACATCTTTCCCTGTTGGAAAAACTGACTTTCTGCATCTATACCCTCTAACATTCAAGGAGTTTCTTCTTGCCAACGGCGAGCAGATGTTAGTTGACTATATACAGCAAGGCAACAGAAACGTAAAAGCTTTCGAACCGCGACTCATTGATTATCTCAAGAGATACATGATAGTAGGAGGAATGCCTGCTGTTGTTAACGAATGGCTTGACACCAAGGATTTTACGAAGGTAGAGAAAATTCAGAAACAACTGATTGCTGCATACCAAAAAGACTTCTCCAAACATGCACCTCATCAAATGGTCGAGAAAATAAGATATGTGTGGAATAGTATCACCTCCCAACTTGCCAAGGAAAACAAAAAGTTTGTTTACGGTTTGGTAAGAGAAGGAGCCAGGGCAAGAGAATATGAGGATGCCATCATGTGGCTTTGTGATGCAGGCGAAACTATCCGCACCCACAATGTTAGCAAACCAGACGTTCCAATATCCGCATATGTTGATTTGAAATCATTCAAGGTATTCCTGCTGGATGTTGGCTTGCTGAGAGCCATGAGCGGAGTGTCGCCTAAGGTTATCTTAGACGGCAGCAGAATTTTTGAGGAATTTAAGGGCGCATTGACAGAACAATTTGTCTGTCAGGAGCTTCAGCAATTTTCTGACACCCTCCAGACCAATTATTATTGGACGTCCTCTGCCACCTCGGAAATAGACTTTATTATCTCTGATGGCCTTGATGTCTATCCATTAGAGGTAAAAGCAGGCGTTACGATGAATGCCAAGAGCCTCAAGCTCTATGTGGAGAAATACTCTCCCAAATGGGCTATCCGTACCAGCCTCTTGCCATACGAGCGTAATGCCGAGGCTAAAACGCTGAATATTCCTCTCTATATGCTCTTTGTTCTCGGAAAGGAGCTGGAGACTGAAAGCTAGAATTTAAAAGTGTCCTCACTGACGGACTTTGCTGCCCCAGTGAGGAACAAACAACAACTACGAGGTAAGCAACCACTTCCATACTGGTATCACTTCAATCTTCAAGTCATCCAGTTCTATCGTCTCCTCTTCATCCATCGTAATAACAAAAAGTCTACTTCCTGGATACCTCTTCTGATAAGCATTCAAAGCCCCCAATTCTCGCTCACGAGTAGCAGCATCCTTGATACTATACGACACTTGGAAAGCACATTGATGCTCAAAGAGACAAAAGTCCACCTCCACATTATTATGATAATAGAAGAGATCTTCCCCATACTTCTCATGCAGGTGAATGGCTACCAGATTCTCCAAGAGAGATGTTTCTGGATCAAAGAGGAATAGACTCAGAAAACCATTATCTATAAAGTAATACTTCTGGTTCGACATTCTATCTTGTAATTTTGCGCAAATGTTTTCTGTGGAGAAGACCAGGCAAGTGTCCTTGATATATCTCAGATAGTCCACTATCGTCTCTTGCTTTACCTTTCCAGCCACAGTAGAAACCAGATTAGCCAGTCTGTTATAAGACTGTGGCTGCTTTACGCTCTCAGAAAGTTTACGTATCAAAGTCTTCATCGCCAGAGGGTTACGGATTCCGTATCTGGTAATTAAATCTCCAAAGTAAATCTTGTTGTATAGATTGCCCAACCACTCTCGCTTAAACTGATTATCAACAATCACCAATTCCGGCAAACCGCCAATATGAAAATACTCCAGAAAAGCCCTCTTGAGGTCAGAATTTTGTAGATACTCCCACTGCGCAGGCAAGGAGATATGCTGGGCTGTCAAGTATTCCTGAAAGGAGAAAGGAAAAACGGGCTGCACCATATATCTGCCACCAAGCGTAGTAGAAATCTCGCTACTTAGCATCTTGGCGTTGCTACCAGTGATATACACCCTATATTTCTGGTCAGCAAGTCTGCGTGCAAATTTCTCCCACCCATCAATGATTTGTATCTCGTCGAGCATGAAGATAGGCTGATGCCCATACATCTCCTCGTAAGCCTGCTTGATGGCATCCAGGTCGGAAAGCTGGAGATTTTCCAATCGGTCGTCCTCAAAATTGAAGTAAAGGATTTCCTCTGGCAGATGTCCCTGAGCTATCATCTCTTGGGCACGCTGATATAGCAAGTAAGACTTACCGGCTCTTCTTAGTCCTACCAGCACATAGTTAGAATGAGATTCGAAGCTGATGTTTCTTTTCACCATCTCCACATTCTGAATCATCCTTTGGTTCTCCGCTATCAGCAGTTTTGCTATTCTCTTGTCCATATCTTCCGTTTTATGTTAATCTGGGTGCAAAGATACAACATTTTCCTTTATAAAGGAAGAAAAGTCGTAAGATATTTCCTTTATAGAGGAAACTTTTCCCAAAAAACTTTCCTCTATAAAGGAAACTTTCTTTAAACTCCTTCGGAAAATGTGAGGATTTGTCGAAAACTCCTTCGAAAAATGAGGATTCCAAGATACTGGATATTCCTCTCTATGCTCTTTGTTCTCGGAAAGGAGCTGGAAACTGAAAGCTAAAATCCTGAATGGGCGATGGTTTTAAAATGAACTGTCGCCCGTTTCTTTACATTTTATAAGAAAAAGTGCATAAAAACTGGATTTTTATAATAAAATGCAGGGCGAAGTGCAACTTTTTCTGAAAAAAGTTTGGCGGTTTCCTAAATAATGCTTAATTTTGCACCCGATTAAAAATATTCTTTAAAATTAAGTAAGTTTTAGACTTACAGACCCTTATATAATAAGGTATAAAAAGCGAACTCCTCCACCTCGGGGCAAGAGGTGGAGATCAAGAAGTGGAGAGCAAGAAGATGATGATAACTCCTTGTGAGTGATCATATAAGAAAAGTTGAGAGAAAGAAATTATAAACATTATATATTCATTTATTTAAAACGAGAGAGATTTATGGAAAAAAGACTCATGACAGTAGTTGCAGGTCTTGCTCTCAGTACGAGCATGGCTTTTGCACAAAGTCAAATCTCTGGTAAAGTTACTGCTTCTGAGGATGGAAGCCCTGTTATCGGTGCTTCTATCAAGGTTGTAGGCACTAACACAGGTACTGTTACCGACATTAACGGTAACTTTTCATTGAACGCTCCTGCCGGAGCCAAGTTGGAGATTACATACATCGGTATGCAGTCTAAGACGGCCAAGGCTTCTTCTAACATGAAGATTGTTTTGGATGCTGACAATCATTCTCTGGATGATGTCGTTGTTGTGGCATACGGTACAGCTAAGCGCCAGTCTATTACTGGTTCTGTAACTGCTGTTGATTCTAAGGAAATCGAGAACCGTATCACTACTTCTGTAACAGGTGCGCTCGAAGGTGCTGCTCCTGGTGTACAGGTTAATAGCTCATACGGTGAGCCAGGTGCCGCTCCTTCTATCCACATCCGTGGTGTAGGAAGTTTGGTAAGCGGTGCTGACCAGCCTCTTTATGTAGTAGATGGCGCAGCTTTCGATGGTAACATCTCTGAGTTGAACCCTAATGATATCGAGAGCATGTCTGTTTTGAAGGATGCAGCTTCTGCAGCCCTTTACGGTAACCGTGCTGCCAATGGTGTCATCCTGATTACTACCAAGCGTGCAAAGTATGGTATCAAGCCTACTATCAATCTCCAGATCAACAATGGTGTTTATACCCGTGGTATCGGTGAGTATGAGCGTCTGGGTGCTGACCAGTGGATGGAGGCATCTTGGTTGGCAATGAAGAACTTCGCTATGTCTGGCTCTATGGGTCTGGATGCTACAGCTGCTGCTCAATACGCTACAACTCACTTGATTAGCGACTATGTAAAGCGAAATATCTACAATGCAAAGAATGATGCTTTGTTTGATGCAAATGGTAAGCTGATTGCTTCTCGCCTTCCAGGTTATGATGACCTCGATTGGCAGGATGGTGTTGAGCGTACCGGTCATCGTCAGGAGTACAACGTCTCTGGTGCTGTAAGTGGCGAGAAGTTCAATGTTTATGCTTCTGCCGGTTACTTGAACGAGAAGGGTTATACCAAGAACTCTGCTTTCGAGCGTTTCACTGGTCGTATCAACTCTAAGTTCACTCCAAGCAAGTGGTTCGAAGGTGGTATCAACTTGAGTGCCAACGTTTCTAACCGCCAGTTCAATGACAATGCTTCTGGTAATGCTTTTGCAAATCCTTTCTATATCACCCGTTACATGGCGCCAGTCTATCCTATGTATATGCATAATGCAGATGGTAGCTATGCGCTTGATGAGAATGGAGAGAAGCAGTTTGATGTAACCTCTGAGTACCTCTCTAACCGTAACATCGCATACGAGATGACTGCTGACAAGGACAAGACCCGTCGTGCAGTAATCGATGCACAGGTTTATGGTAAGATTAATTTGCCATACAACTTCTCTGTGATGGTAAAGGCTAATGGTAATAACAGTACATCTAACCGCCAGACTTACAACAACCCAAACATTGGTGATGGTGCTGCAAACAATGGTCGTTTGTCCAGCTATGCATACCAGTATGCGACCTATACAGCTCAGGAGTTGCTGACATGGAATCAGACCTACGGTAAGCACAATGTAGATGTTCTTGCAGGCCATGAGAACTATAGCTGGGAGAGAAAGCTGACCCGTGGTATGAACACCAATATGGCTGTATCAGGCAACTTGGTGATGGGTAACTTCCTGACAAACTCATACTTCGAGGGATTTGATGATGTAGATAAGACTGAGTCTTATTTGGGTCGTATCCGCTATAACTATGATGAGAAATACTTCGCAGACTTCTCATACCGCCGTGATGGTTCTTCTCGTTTTGCAAAGGATGCACGCTGGTGTGATTTCTATTCATTCGGTTTGAACTGGAATGCCAAGAAAGAAAACTTCCTGCAGGATGTAGAATGGTTGAACGACTTGCGTGTACGTGCTTCTTATGGTGAGGTAGGTAACAATGCCGGTGTAGACCTCTACGCTTATCAGGCTCTTTATGAGATTGATAAGAATGGTGGTAACACTGCCTTGATCAAGCAAACTTTGGCTGCTTCAAACATTAAGTGGGAGACAACTCAGACCGTTGATTTCGGTGTAGAGGGTAAGCTGTTCGACCGTTTGAACTTCAGCATCGGTTACTTCGACAAGCGTTCTAAGGATCTTCTCTTCGAGGTTCGTTTGCCATATTCAGCAGGTTCATACCCTCATAATGAGAACATGTCTAATATGTCACAGTATCAGAATATTGGTACCATCTCTAACCGTGGTTTCGAAATCGCCTTGAGTGGTGAGATCATCAAGAACAAGGATTGGAACTGGACCGTTTCTGCAGATGCTACAACCTTGAAGAATAAGGTAATCAAGCTGCCTGGAGGTAAGGATATTCTTCATGGCGTACAGAAGTATTCTGAGGGACACTCTGCATACGAGTTCTTTACCTATCACTTCGCAGGTGTTGACCAGATGACAGGTAATTCTTTGTATGATATTGCCGATGACAATGTTGAGGCAGCTAAGGCTGATGGTACACTTGTAACCATTAATGGCAAGAACTATACAACAGAGACAGCCAATGCTGAGCGTAAATGGGCTGGTACAGCTCTCCCATCTGTATATGGTTCATTCGGTACAAACCTCCGTTGGAAGGACTTGAGCCTCGGTGTATTGTTTACCTATAGCTTGGGTGGCAAGGTTTTCGATGCTTCTTACATGAGCTTGATGAGCACAGCTTCTGCTTCTTCAGCATCAGCTAATCATAAGGACATCCTGAAGTCTTGGAATGGTGTGCCTGAGGGTATGACAGAGACATCTCCAAACCGTCTCGATCCTAATGGAATTCCTGTCATCGACTTCAACCGCAGTACCTACAACAACGATACAAGTGACCGCTGGTTGACAAGTGCAGATTATCTCATCTTCAAGAATATCAACCTGAGTTACAACTTGCCAAAGGCATGGATCCAGAGTATGGGTATCCAGGGCTTGCAGGTTAAGGCTGGTGCAGAGAACCTGTTCACACTTACAGCCCGTAAGGGTATGAACCCTCAGTACAGCTTCAGTGGTGGTTCTGATGATACATACGTAAGTGCACGTGTATTCAACTTCGGTTTGTCTGTAACATTCTAAGGGAATAATAAAATAAAGAGAAAATAAAATGAAAAATTATATAAATAAGATATTCGGTTGCGCTATTTTAGCTTCTGCAACAATGCTGGCATCTTGTGGCAGCGATTATCTCGAAACCAAACCGACAAGTTCTGTTGGTTCTGAGGATGCGGTAGCAACAACAGAGATGGCTTACAAGGCATTGAATGGTATCGCTCGTTGCCAGACTACTCAGCATTATGCTTTCTCACAGGGCTTTGCTGGTGAGAATGCTATTATGCGTCTTTATGAGAACTTGCCAAGCCAGAATTATAATTATAATGCCTATGCATCTGATTGGGCACCTATCCATAATCAGCAGTTCCATAATAGAACAAATACTATCTATGATGGATATGCTTGGTATTATTATTATCAGCTCATCGGTCAGGCTAACACGATCATCGCTCGTATTGATGCAGCAGCAGGAAGCGAGTCTGACAAGAAGTTTATCAAGGCTGCAGCCTTGGCTTTCCGTGCTTACAGCTACGAGAAGTTGATTCACTACTACTGCTATCGTTGGCAGGACAGTAACAATGGTGCTTCACAGGGCGTGGTTCTTCGTCTTGATGAATCTACAGGAGATGCTCCATTTGCAACATTGGCAGAAACCGTAGATCAGATTTACAAGGATTGCCAGGAAGCGATTACCTTATTTGGCGAAAGTGGCATCGACCGTCCTGCTTCTGAGGTTTGGATTCCTAATGCAAACGTTGCTCATGCTGTTTATGCACGTGCAGCTTTGTTCCGCCAGGATTACCAGACTGCTCTTGATCAGGCTAAACTTGCTAAGCAGGGTTATCCATTGATGAGCAATGCTGATTATAAGGCTGGTTTCTGTGAGCCAACATCAGAGTGGATTATGGGTAGCTATGGTGATGCTTCTGAGAACAACTGGTATTGGTCTTACGGTACACAGGGTGCTTGTAATGGTTACTATGCTACAGCAGAAGGTAACAATACAGGTGCTGGAACCATCGGTCATGAGTTGATTTCCCGCATCCCTAATAATGATGCCCGTAAGCAGAACTTCCTGACAGAGGATAAGTTCCCTAACCTTGACCTCACTAAGGAGTCTCCTTATTATTATACTTATGGTATTCTTGGATGGGAGGACGATGACATCTATGCACAGGCAGACTCTATTGTTAAGGCTCATGCTGTAAAAGGATTAAATGCACCTTATCAGGCTGGTTTCTACTATCTGGATGCAAACTTGAAGTTCTTTGTAACCGACCAGCCAGGTGTCAGCTACTTGCCATTCATCCGCTCTAGCGAGATGGTATTGATTGAGGCTGAGGCAAATTATTTCTTGCATCATGAAGCAGAGGCTCAGGCTGCATTGGTTGAGTTGAATGCAACTTCTGGTCGTAACCCAGAATATACCTGCACCAAGACTGGAGAGGAGCTTCTTTCAGAGATTCAGGACTATCGTTGTCTTGAGCTTTGGGGTGAGGGCTTCGAGTGGAGCGACTTCAAGCGTTGGAACAAGGCTGTTGTCCGCAAGTCATTTGCAGAAGGTGGTAATGCACATACGTCTGTTGCTATCACAATCAAACCAGAGGATGGCAACAAGTGGACATGGGGCGTTCCTCTGAACGAGACCGACTACAATGCTGATGCAACTGCTCCAAAGATTAACTAATCAAATCTTTCGGAATAGTATAATATAATAAGGTGTATCCTTCTTGCCCAACATATCGGGCAAGCGGGATACACCTTTTTCTTTTTATCTCCCTCACCCTCAAACATTTTTCAATAATTCCTTGCTTCTTTCAGAAGAAAAGCGTATCTTTGCAGAAAAAAGAAACGATGCCAACAATATTTATATTTTTCGGATTCAGATTCATGTTTTATTCTAATGATCATGAACCAATTCATGTCCATGTTATCAAGGATGGAAATGAAGCAAAATACAATGTATCTCCTCTAACCCAGATTTATAATCATGGATTCAAAAAGCATGATATTGCCTTGATAGAATCTATTATTTCTGAGAATGAGGCGGTCATTATAGATAGATGGAAAGAGTATTTTAATCAAAAATAAGATATTATGGAGCAATATAGAGTAAATCGCGTTTGGGTTGACGATGCCCATATTTGGGCAGAAACCCAAAATGGCTGGAAGGCTAACTATCCTTTCAGTCGTTGGAATCGTCTTGCTAACGCCACACCTGCCCAGCGTAAGGCTTTCGTATTGAGTAGATATGGCATTCATTGGCCTGAATTAGACGAAGATTTATGCTTTGAAGGACTGTTCGCAGATGCTGGTATATACAAACCGTCAAATGCAGAAGATACTATTTATTATCAAGCATAATAAAAGTTTTTTTGCAGCAGAAGGATAAGTGAATCATTAAAACCAAGGAGGCAAATATGACAGAGCTAAGAGATAGATACATACGTTTTGACTGGGCTATCAAGCGTTTGCTTCGCCAGAAGGCGAACTTTGGGGTGCTTGAGGGCTTCCTGACAGTGTTTCTGAATGAACCTATCAAGATTGTTGATATTCTGGAAAGTGAAGGTAATCAGCAGCAGGCTAATGATAAGTTCAACAGGGTTGACATCAAGGCGAAAAACAGCAAGGGAGAAATCATTATCGTCGAGATACAGAACACAAGTGAACTGTATTACCTGGAGCGTGTGCTCTATGGAGTAGCCAAAGCCATCACAGAGCATATCAATCTGGGAAATACCTATAAAGAGGTGAAGAAGGTATATTCCATCAGCATTCTGTACTTTGATCTGGGTAAGGGTTCTGACTATATTTATGTGGGACAGAACAATTTCGTGGGCTTGCATACCCAAGACCACCTGATTATCAGTACCAAGGAGAAAGATACGATAGTGAGGAAATCGCCTTCTGAGATATTCCCAACCTATATTCTGGTTCGAGTTAATGAATTCAATAAGGTGGCTAAATCACCATTGGAAGAATGGGTTGAATACCTGAAAAATGGAGTCATCTCTCCAGACACCCAGGCACCAGGTCTGCAGGAAGCTCGTGAGAAACTGAAATACTATTCCATGTCGGATGCAGAACGTTATGCATACGATGAACATATCAATGCCATCATGATTCAAAATGACGTTTTGGGAAATGCAAGACTGGAAGGTATGGAAGAAGGAAGAACCAAAGAGAAAAATGACATTGCCCGCAAAATGCTGGCTAATGGATTGAGCATAGAGCAGATTGCTTTAATTACTGGTTTGACAGAGCAGGAAATTAAAGGACTATAATATAATAAGGTGTATCCCCTAGCCTTTCATCATCGAAGGCTAAAGAGGATACACCTTATTTTATGATCTCAGCTGATAAGAAACGATACTATGAACGAATCTTGTAGCCGTGGATGCTGTAATACAAAATGTAGAGGAAGCAAGGGAGACAGAGCCAATATGCCTGCTGAGCACCTACTGCATCCTTCAGACTGCCATAAAGCGTAGGAAGAACGGCTCCACCAAACATCGCCATGATGAGCAATGAAGAACCTGCCTTGGTAAACTTACCCAGATCTGCCATTGCCAATGGCCAGAGGGCAGGCCACATCAGAGAACAACCCAATGCCATCAATGAGATGAAATAGATGGAAATCTCGGCTGGGGTAAGAACCACCAGCAAAGCTCCGGCAATTGCCAGGAACGAACAGAGCTTCAAGGCTACTGCCTGACTGATGTACTTAGGAATCAGAATGATACCGCAGATGTAACCGATAACAATACCGATAGGAGCAATCCAGGCATAGTTAGCTGCACCCGGCAAACCCAGGGAATTGGCATAATCTACCAATGTACCGAGAGAAACCGTCTCAACACCTACATACAGGAACAGCGCCAGACAACCCAAAAGCAAGTGAGTGAACTGGAAGACAGAGGTCTTGGTTGCCGCATAAGTGCAGGTAGCAGACTCTTCCTCCTCAGAATCATCCTCTCCGGCAGCCTTTACCTCTGGTAATGGAGCCAGGAATGCCAGAACACCCAAAGCCAGGAAGGCTACGATGATGATCCAGAACGGCTTGGACAAATCCTCGATTCCGATGAGATGCACATCCTTGCCCAGCAGCCATACGATGAACATAGATGGGATTGGCCACGCCAGCTTGTTGCAGATACCCATCATACTGATGCGCTTGGCTGCACTATCCAAAGGACCCAGAATGGTGATGTAAGGGTTGACAGATGCCTGAAGATAGGCATTGGCAGCACCACTTACAAAAGATGCAAGCAGGAACAGTGGGAAACTCTTCTCATCGGCAGAAAGGATGAAGAGATAGAATGCTGCTGCGAAGATGACAAACGACAGCGACATCGTCTTCTTGTAACCGATAGCCTTGATGGTGAGTCCTGCTGGATAACCGAAAATCAGGAACGGAATGAAGGTGGCTGCGATGATGAGATAAGAGGCAGCATTGGAAATACCCAGCGACCCCTGCAATACAGGCACCAGCAAGGAATTAATACCCAGGGCAAAGCCCAAAGAGAAAAACATGATTCCAATGAACGACAATGGAATCGCAAAACTTTTTGTTGGTTGCATAGACTTATATTTTAGTTAGAATTTTGGGCAAAGGTACAACTTTTCTCAATATTCTCCAAAGTTTTATGAAAAAAGTTTTTAAATTTCTTGGTTTTATTGCCTTTTCTATCTAACTTTGCACGTATGATGAAAAGATTATTAGTTTTCTTAATGATGTTCTGTGCCCTATCAACTTATTCTCTGGCACAGAACTGGGTAGGCACCTGGGCCACAGCTCCGCAAACTGTAGTCAGATCATTTATGCCCTATAACAATTGCATGACTAACCGTTCGGTACGCCAGGTGGTAAAGGTTAGCATAGGAGGCGACGTGATCCGCCTCAAGTTGAGCAACATCTATTCGATGCAACCCGTAGAGATCCGATCTATCTACATCGCTCATGCCAAGGATTCCTCCGACATCGATGCCAAGACGGCGCAATACTTCAAGTTCGGCAACAGCTACAAGACCATCATCCCTGCCGGCAAGCAGATTGTGAGCAATGCCCTGAAGTTCAAACTCAGGAATCTGGAGCGTGTAGCCATTACCATCAACTACACATCGGCTCCCGAAATTCCAACCGTGCACATGGGTTCGCGCACCACCTCCTATATCATAAAAGGTGTAACCAATGCCCACTCCAACTTTGCGAAGGCTTTCCGGGAAAACCACTGGTACAACATCAGCGGCATCGATGTCTATACGATGAGCAACAACATGAGCGCCATCGCCATCATCGGAAATTCCATCACCGATGGCAAATGCTCTACCGACAATGCCCAGAACCGATGGCCCGACGTGATGTCGGAGATGCTGCAGCTGAAGCATAAGATAACCAATCAAGGTGTGCTGAACCTGGGCATCGGCAACAACCGCGTAACCGTACCGGGCGGCTTCGGAGCCCTCGCCAAGGAACGTTTCGACAGAGACATCCTGATGCAGAGCGGCGTCAAGAAGGTGGTGATCTTCGAGGGAGTCAACGACATCGGTGCAGCCAGGAGCGGCAGCAGCGAAACCGTAGCCCGGCAGATCATCGAGAGCATCCATGGAATGGTGAAGAAGGCGAAAGCCCGGAAGATGAAAGTTTATCTGGGAACCATCACTCCTTTCAAGGGCGCAGGATATTATACCCACTTCCATGAAGCTGCCCGCCTCTATGTAAACGACTGGATCCGAAGTCAGGCAAAGAACGTGGATGGCATCCTGGATTTCGCCAAGCTGCTTCAAGATCCGAATGATGACAGAAGAATGAAGCGGGAATACGCCAGCAACGACTGGCTCCATCCTAACCCAACAGGCTATAAGGCGATGGGAATCTATGCAGCAGACATTGTAAAATAGCCGATATAAAAAACAGCAAAAGCCGCCCATATAAACAGGCGGCTTTTACAATATATAATAATAGGTGTATTACTTCAAGACAATCTTGCAATCATCCAGGCTCTCTACGGTTGCGAGCGCCTCATAACGGATACCCTCCTTGCGCAGGAAGTCGCCACCATGCTGGAAAGCCTTCTCGATGATGAAGCCCATCGCCTCAATCTTGGCACCAGCCTTCTCGCAGAGATCCATCACACCCTTGGATGCGTTACCGTTGGCGAGGAAGTCATCGATGAAGATCACGTGATCCTCTGGAGTCAGGTAGCTGTTGCTCACGCAAACCGTATAGTCACGATCCTTGGTAAAAGAGTGAACCACCGAGGTAATCATACCCTCCATCGTCTTAGGCTGCTTTTTCTTGACGAAGACAACAGGAAGATTGGTCAGATAACCCACCATGATGGCTGGAGCGATGCCCGAAGCCTCGATAGTAACAATCTTGTTGTACTTGATGTCCTTGAAAAGGCGCACGAATTCCTTAGCCAGGTCCATCATCAGGATTGGGTCCATCTGATGATTTACGAAGCTATCTACTTTTAAGATTCCACCAGGAAAGCAGCGGCCCTCCTGCATAATTCTTTCTTTCAGTAAATCCATTATGACTTGAACTTTAATATGGTTATTGGGTGCAAAATTACTACTTTTTTCGGAAACAGAAAAGTTTATCACCCAATAATTTTGTTTTGTCTGCAATTTACCGTAATTTTGCAGCGAAAATAACTGGGAGTGAAAGAAGTTAAGGACTTACCCCCCAATAAAAATTATAAGATTATGAATTCATATATCAAGCAATTCCCCGACCTGATGTCGGGCAAGAAAATCATGTATGTGCACGGCTTCCTCTCTTCTGCACAGAGCGGTACCGTAAAGATGTTGCAGGAACTGATGCCGAATGCTACCCTCGTGGCTGAAGACATCCCGGTTCATCCGGAAGAAGCCATAGAGATGCTGCAGAAGATGGCAGAGACAGAGCAACCCGACCTCATCATCGGTACTTCGATGGGCGGAATGTACACCGAGCTGCTGAAAGGATTCGACCGCATCCTCGTAAACCCAGCCTTCGAGATGGGCAACACGATGAGCAGCATGACCGGAAAGCAGGAGTTCCAGAACCCGAGAAAGGATGGAGTGAACGAACTGATGGTTACCAAAGGTCTTATCAAGGAATACCGCGACTTCACCGAGCGTTGCTTCCAGAACATCACTCCCGAGGAACAGGAGCATGTATATGGTCTCTTCGGCGATGAAGACCCGGTAGTACATACCTTCGACCTCTTCCACGAGCACTATCCACAGGCCATTCACTTCCATGGCGAGCACCGACTCATCGACAAGGTGGCATTCCACTATCTCTGTCCCGTAATCCGATGGATTGACGACAAGCAGAACGGCAAGGAGCGCCCTATCGTATATATAGACTTCGATGCCCTGCACGACAGTTACATGAAGGCAACCAGCTCGATGCACAAGGCTTACGAGATGCTGATAGAGCATTACAACGTATATATCGTAGCCCCAGCGCCAACCAACGACCATGAATATATGGCGAAGGTGCAGACCTGGGTAGAGGAATATCTCTCTACCCCAGCCTACAACCACATCATCTTCTGCAATCAGAAGAACCTGCTCTACGGTGATTACTTCATCGACCCTCGCCCATGCGATGGTTTCATGGGTACAACCATCGAGTATGGCAGCGATGAATTCAAGACCTTCGAGGAAATCATCACCTTCTTCGAAAGACTGGGAGGACAGTAATCTTATGCCTTATCCAGATTCTTTGGCAATACGAGGTTCAGGATCACGGCGAGCAGGAAGACTACAGCCACACAGTTATCTGCAAAAACGGTGCGCACAATCTCTGGGAAGATATTGAACATACCTGTTGCTGATGTAAAGCCGAGACCCACGCTGAGTGAAAGACTCACGATGACCATGTTGCGCTGAGAGAAACCCGTGCGAGCCATCATACCGAAACCGGCAAAGAGGATGCTACCAAACATCATAATGGTACAGCCTCCCAATACTGCCTGAGGAATGGTGGTGAGCACATATCCGATAGCCGGGAACACACCACCGATAATCATGATGATGGCACCCAAGGCAATGGTAAAGCGGTTTACGACTCCCGACATGGCTGCCAAACCTACATTCTGGCTGAACGAAGTGATAGGAGTACATCCGAAGAGACCCGATACTGAGCTTACGAAACCATCACAGCAGACAGCTGCACCCATCTCCTTGGTATTAGGATCGCGCTTCAAGGCACTGTTGCAGAGCGCAGAAGTATCACCGATGGTCTCTGTGGCAGAAACCAGATAAACAGCTATCACCGAGAGGATGGCACCGACATTAAACTCCGGAGTAAATGGAAGGAGCTTTGGTAAGGCAACGATAGAAAGACCGGAAAGTCCGCTAAAATCGATCATTCCTATAAAGAGAGCCAAGACATAGCCTACCAGCAGACCAACCAATACCGACAGAGAGCGGAGGAATCCCTTGGCAAAAATCTGGCAGAGGAGACAAGCGAGCAAGGTTACTGAACCCACGACCCAATTGTTCATGCTACCGAAGTCGGCAGCACCCTGACCACCGGCAAAAGAGTTGGCGCCTACAGGAAGCAGCGAGAAACCGATGGCTGTTACCACAGTAGCGGCTACTACAGGCGGAATGAGCTTGATCCAGTACTTGGCAAAGAGACCAAGCGTACCTTCTACCAAACCGCCGATGATGACTGCACCAATCAGCGTACCCATGCCATGAGCACCGGCGATGGCGATGGCAAGCGAAAGGAAGGTAAAGGAGATACCCATCACGATAGGAAGACGGGAACCGATGCGCCATACCGGATAGAGCTGTAACAGAGTACCGATACCGGCGATAACCATACAGTTCTGGATGAGCACAGCGCTCACCGAACTATCCAATCCTATCGCACCGGCAAGGATCATAATTGGAGCAATGTTACTTACGAACATCGCCAACACATGTTGAAGACCAAAAGGGAGTGCTTTACCGACGGGCACTCTACCGTCAAGCTTGTAGAGATTTTCTATTGACTGTTCCATTGTCGTTATAATAATTAGAGAATTTCCATCTTCCAGAATTCAGGGCTTTCTGAAATTGGCGGCAAAATTACAAAGAAAATCTGAGAAATCGGTTCTTTTAGTAGAATAATTCGTTGTATAAAAGAAAAAACGGAGTATTAATACTCCGTTTTTTCTGTATTTTCCTCCCACATGCGGAAAGCACCCAGCGCCTCATCTCGCATCAGGGCAATCATCGGCTTATGGCGGTCTTCTATCTTGCGGTCTATCTCCTCGTAGATAAACTCATCATCGAAACCTATCTTGGCTGCATCCTTTCTGTCGTTGGCATAATAGATACGGTCGAGATGTGCCCAGTAGATAGCACCCAGACACATCGGGCATGGCTCGCAGGAGGTATAAATCTCGCAGCCCTCCAGATTGAAGGTCTTCAGCTTGAAACAAGCCTGGCGCACACAGTTCACCTCGGCATGTGCCGTAGGATCGAGGTCGATGGTTACGCTGTTGGAAGCCTCAGCGATGATGATTCCGTCCTTGGCGATAACGGCACCGAAAGGTCCGCCACCGGTCTTCACACTATTCTTTGAGAGCTCAATAGCTCTATGCATCAATTCTTCTTTTGTCATTCGTTTATTTTTTTAGATTAATAATATCCCATCTTTCATTTGGGGGCTACAAATATACAAAAAAGAAATGATACGGCAAGGCTTTCATACGAAAAAAATACTTAATGGAATACTTCTTTTTCCCATCACCTCGTTAATTATCCATAATTATAAATACATTTATTATAAGAGTATTTATAATTTTTGTAACTTTGCGCCATCACTTATAAAAAATTGATTATGGATATACCCTTTATTTATGGAAGACTCGCTGAGAAAGAGAGTTTTATCGACAGAGTAGAAGACCGAAGGGAGCTGAAGAATTTCCTTCGCCACGGCATCAACGTCATCTTGGTATCTCCAAGAAGATGGGGAAAATCTTCGCTTGTCAGAACCTCTATGGAAGAATTAATGCAGGAAGAATCCAAAATAAAGATTTGCTTCATGGATGCCTCCAAGATTCATACGGAGGAAGAATTCTACAACAAATTTGCCTCCATCGTGATACAAGGAGTTTCTTCCACATTGGAACAGAAATTATCTGACTTGGTGAAATTTATCAATCGTTTTACCCCAAGCATCACGATAGCTTCCGACCCAATGAATAGCGTAGAGGTCAACCTAAAGGTGAATCCTGTAAAGGAAAGTCCTGAAAACATTCTGCAACTCCCCGAAAGGATAGCCGAGGCTAAAGGCATCAAGATTATCGTCTGCATCGATGAGTTTCAGCAACTCGCCAACCTGCAAAAATGGAAGAACCTTGAAGCTATGCTGAGGGCTGAATGGCAGTTGCAGCACCATACCACCTATTGTCTCTACGGCAGCAAGATGCACATGATGAAAGATATTTTCAACAAGGCGAACAGTCCTTTCTTTAAGTTTGGACAACTAATGAACCTGAAGAGAATAGCCAAGGAATATTGGATTCCATACATCATGAGCAATTTTAAGAAGACAGGAAAAACTATCTCTGAGAGCCAAGCAGAATGTCTATGCGAAAGAGTGAAGTATAACTCTTGGTACGTACAGCAATATTGCTTCTTCCTATGGTCACACACAGACAAAGAGGTGACGCAAGAACTCCTCGACAACCAGCTCCAACTGGTTTTGGACACCAACGAAGACTTGTTCTTGACAGAGATGGACGAGCTCACTCCCACCCAAATCGGCATGTTGAAAGCCATCGCTTCTGGCGAAAAGCACTTCAATGCCAAGGATGTCGTAGAGACGTATGGTCTGGGGCAGCCACAGAGTATCACACGTAACAAGAAAGTATTAGTAGAGAAAGATCTCGTTGAGAAACATCTTCAAGATTTCTCATTCGTCGATCCTGTCTTCGAACTTTGGCTGAAAAGAGAATACAACATTTTACCATAATGGGAATAAAAACAGCCAATAATCGCATTTTCGAGGAAAAAGATGAGGTAAACATCTTTCAAGATTAAGCAACAATTCATGAATCAGAACAATATCAGCGCCGCAGAACTATTTCAAAGGGTAAGGGAACTCCTGATGCTCCCAGAACTGGAACCGCAGACCCGCAACAAGATGATGCACGACACGCTCATCCTCTGCTGCCACGAAGGAGTAAAGGATACGAAACAGGCTTTCGGTAACCTTTTCTCACAGGTGGACTATCTCTGCAAGGCACGCGGCATCAAGGTGGCAGACAAGATTGCCATCCAGACCATGCGCCGACACAGCAACTCGCAGGAACCGCTTTCGGGCGAAGACCTGAAATACGATGCACGTGCCCTCGCCCTCTTCATCTCAGCAGTCTTCGGAGTGGATGTTCCCCACGAACTCAACGTACTCATTCCGCATACTCCCCGACCTTATCAGAAGGGACTGGAAATCAACAACCGCCGTATCCGATGCATCGTGAAGAACTGGGACGGAGATTTCATCCGTGTGGACATCGACCAGGATGCCGATGAGGAGGAATATCTCGTGCAGTTGAAGGATGAGGAGAATCATATCGACCATACCTATCTCTGGGATATCCTGAAGGAAGGGATGCAGCTCAACCTGCTCGACTGTCAGGTGAAGCAGCCCATCATCACTCCCCGCCTCATCGTGGTGGAACCGGATTATCTGGTAGATATCAGTAGCATCGCCACCTGTTTTACGGCTTTCGGTCATCATCCCCTGCTCTATCTTCTCAACCTGATGAAGCCCAGAGCCAACACCCAGGCTACCCTGCTGGGTAACTTTGCCGGAGCTGCGCTGGATGACATCATCAACAGCCACGGCAAATACCAGATGAACGAGACGGTGAAGACAAACTTCCGGGAGAAAGCCCTGGAATTCTGCACCTGTCCCTGGTTTGACCCCAAGAAGTTCTATACCGATGCCAGCCTGCAGGCTTTCAATCTGCAGCAGGTAGTGGATATCCTCTTTCCACGCACCGCATCTCAGGCACAGATGACGGCTTTACGTGGCGAAAGTCTTTACGACCGGAAGAAAGCCATTCTGGAACCTTCGTTCGTCTGCGAAGCCCTTGGCATTCAGGGACGTGTGGATCTGATGACCACCGACTGCAAACTGCTGGTGGAACAGAAATCAGGACGCAACATGAATATAGAAACCCATCAGGTAGATCCGGGTTATCACAGTTATCAGCTGGAGCCTCACTATGTGCAGCTCCTGCTCTACTATGGTGTATTGCAGCACAACTTCAAGTTGAGCAACGACCGCGTGAACATCCGATTGCTCTACTCCAAATACCGTCCACAGGACGGACTGATGGTGGTAGCCTACTACCAGAAGCTCTTCAAGGAAGCCATCCAATACCGCAACCAGCTGGTAGCCGCTTCCTTCGAGATAGCCAAGGAGGGTTTCGAACATGCGCTGAACGAGTTTACCCCCGAGGTATTGAATGTGGCAGGCACTCAGGACTTCTTCTACAACAAGTATCTGAAACCACAGATAGAAGCCATCACCAAACCGCTCCACGACCTTTCTCCACTGGAGGAAGCTTACTTCTGCCGCATGATGACCTTCGTCTTGCGGGAACAGATGATCAGCAAGGTGGGCGCACAGGAAGGAACGAACACATCAAGTTCTGACCTCTGGACCATGCCACTCACCGAGAAGAAGGATGCCGGAAATATCTATACCGACCTGCACATCATCCGAAAGGAACAGAGCTGCGCCGGAAGCGGATATGATACCATCACCCTGAGCGTACCCGACCAGGGCAAGGACTTCCTACCCAATTTCCGCATCGGCGATATGGTGTATCTCTATACCTACAAGCTCAAGGAAGAACCGGATGTGAGAAAGGCTATATTATATAAAGGTGTGCTGCAGGAGATTCACAGCGATGAAATCGTGGTTCACCTGACCGATGGACAGCAGAACGCCGACATCTTTGAGATGAACCTGCCGTATGCCATCGAACACGGAACGAGTGATGCCTCTACGGGGGGAAGCATCCGCAACCTGCACCAGTTTATCTGTGCACCAAAGGACAAACGCGACCTTCTTCTGGGCCAGCGTGTTCCAGAGAGAGACACTTCGCAGGAATTGACCAGACACTATGACGATGTATTGGACGACATCATCCTCCGTGCCAAGCAGGCACAGGATTACTTCCTGCTCGTGGGACCTCCTGGAACAGGAAAGACCAGTCGTGCCCTGAAGTTCATGGTGGAAGAAGCACTGAACGACGGAACTGGAATGCCTACAGCAGAAAGCATCGCCGCCGGAGGCAAGTCAGCTTTTCAGCCTGCTTCCTCTATCCTGCTGATGAGCTATACCAACCGTGCCGTGGATGAAATCTGCGAGATGCTGGTAGATTCCGGCATTCCATTTCTGCGCCTCGGCAGCGAGTATTCCTGCGATGAGCGATTCCGCCCTTATCTGATAGAGAAGGCTATCAGCGACTGTCCGAAGCTGGAAGCTATCAAGCAATATATAATAGGTACGCGCGTGATTGTGGGCACCACTTCGATGATGACCTCCAAGCCCTTCATCTTTACGCTGAAGCACTTCAAGCTTGCCATCATCGATGAGTCGAGCCAGATACTGGAGCCTAATCTCATCGGTCTGCTATCGGCAGTAGATAAGTTCATCCTCATCGGCGACTACAAGCAGTTGCCTGCCGTCGTGCAGCAGAGCGAGAAGGATTCGGGCATCCCTACCATCAACGACAGTCAGAAAGGGGGTGTCATCGATATGAGTATCCTGCAGGACATCTGCCTCACCAACTGCCGCAACTCCCTCTTCGAGCGCCTGATCAGATGGGAAGACCACGAGGAGCGCACCGAATTCATCGGCATCCTGCGCCGACAGGGACGGATGCATCCGGAAATTGCCGAGTTTCCAAACCGGATGTTCTATCGCCGGGAGAAACTGGAACCCGTACCTTGTCCGCATCAGTTGGAGTCGGAACTGTCGTACACCCTCCCATCAGAAGATGCACTTGATGACCTGCTGAAGGAACACCGCATGATCTTCCTCCCTTCCAGATTCTGCAAGGAACCGAATGTGTCGGACAAAATCAATGCCAACGAGGCAGAAATCGTAGTGGATATGCTTCGCCGCATCCACCGTTTCTACGGCGACAGGTTTGATGCCCAGAAGACGGTGGGCGTCATCGTACCCTATCGCAACCAGATAGCCATGGTGCGCAAAGGCATCGAAAAGCTGGGCATCCCGGAACTGGAAAAGATCAGCATCGACACCGTGGAGCGCTATCAGGGCAGTCAGCGTGATGTCATCATCTACAGTTTCACCATCCAGAACATCTGGCAGCTCGATTTTCTTGCCGGCAACAGCTTTGTGGAAGACGGAGCCATCATCGACCGCAAGCTGAATGTCGCCATTACCCGAGCCCGGAAACAGATGATTATGACCGGTAATCCGGAGATACTGCGCAATAATCAGATTTTTAGCGAATTAATAGAATACGTAAGAGGCAAGGGAGGATATTTGGAAAGAAAAGCGACGGAAAGTTGAATAAAAGCAGGAAAAGCTTCTCGTTTTGCAAAATTTCCCCCAAAAAGTTTGGTGATTCAGAAATAAAGTCCTATCTTTGCAATCGGATTACAAACAAAAGGATAAACAAGAGACACAATAAGATATAGGATTCCGGTGCTCAACAGGCACTGGAATTCTTTATTTTTTATGCCTCCTGCCAACTTAATTAATAACAATAAACAAAAAGAAAATTATGGCTTACATGTCACAAGAAGGCTACGACAATCTCGTAGCTGAGCTGAAACAGCTCGTAACTGTAGAGCGCCCTAAGGCATCAGCCGCAATTGCTGAAGCCCGCGATAAGGGTGATTTAAGTGAGAACTCTGAGTATGATGCCGCTAAAGAGGCTCAGGCTCATCTAGAAGATAAGATCAATCGTCTGAAGCTCACCATTGCCGAGGCTAAAATCATCGACACCAAGCAGCTCAGCACCGACAGCGTGCAGATCATGTCGAAGGTAGAGATGACCAACATGGCTAACAAGGCAAAGATGACCTATACCATCGTGAGCGAGAGCGAGGCTAACCTGAAGGAAGGCAAGATTTCCATCAAGACCCCTATCGCACAGGGATTGCTCAACAAGAAGGTTGGTGAAATTGCAGAGATCAAGATCCCTCGCGGAACCATCAATCTTCGCATCGACAAGATTTCATTTGAATAAAAAGAATAAAGGAACTATCATACGGACAGTGATGCCCGTATGACGGTTCCTTTTTATGTTATATGTAAGCCCATCAAGACATATTATTCATTTTAAACAGAAATAGAGATTATGGCAAGCATTTTTTCAAAGATTGCAGCAGGAGAGATTCCTAGCTACAAGTGTGCAGAAAGCGACAAGTTCTATGCTTTCCTCGACATTAGCCCTATCGGCAAAGGTCATACTTTGGTGATTCCTCGCAAGGAAGTGGACTACATCTTCGATATGGAGGATGCAGACCTGGCTGAGTTTGAAGTATTCGCCAAGAAAGTAGCCAAGGCTATCAAGGCAGCCTTCCCATGCAAGAAGGTGGCTCAGGTGGTTTTGGGACTGGAAGTTCCTCACGCTCACATCCATCTCATTCCTATGAACAGTGAGGCAGACGTGAACTTCCGCAAGGAGCACCTCAAGCTCTCTGAAGAGGAGTTCAAGGAAATCGCCAACAAGATTTATACAGAATTCCAGAAGTTATAAGCAATAAAAAAGAGCAGCGAAGATTCGCTGCTCTTTTTCTATCCTATACGTATTCATCGCCCTTCTTCATCTGTATCTCATTCACATACTTGCGAATAAGGGCAGAAGAATCTTCCTTCTTGCATACCAGGAGCACATTGTCTTTCTCGGCAACGATAAAGCCATCAAGACCATTGAGTACGGCAAGCTTGCCCTTCGGCATCTTCACCACCGTATTATGGCAATCCTCGATGAAGACGTCGCTGTCTATCACCACATTGTCATCCTCGCTCTTCTGCATCGCCTCATAGATACTGTGCCAGGTACCCAGGTCGGCCCATCCGAAGTCGCATTTCATCATGCAGGCATTGGATGGCTTGTCCAATACGCCAAAATCTACCGAGATATTAGGGTAAGCAGAAAAGGTCTCCTTCATATAGGCATTCTCCGTCTCTATGCTGAACTCCGGATATTTCTTGTCATACTCACGAAGCACAGGAGGCAGAATCTTGCAGAAGCACTCACGCAGATGCTTGACATTGCTCAGGAAGATACCTGTATTCCAATAGAACTCTCCACTCTCAACAAAGATCTTGGCGAAATCACGCTCAGGTTTCTCCGTAAACGACTGTACGGCATAGATATCCTCTTCTACCACATCGCCCATCTGGATATAACCATAACCCGGTTCTGGACGGGTAGGCTTGACTGCCATCGTCAGGAAACGGTCGTTAGCTGCAACAAACGCCAAGCCCTCCAATACATTTTTGCGGAAAGCCTCTTCATTGAAGATGGCCTGATCGGAAGGAGTATTGATGATACACGCATCAGGGTTCAGCATGGAGATGCGATGGTTAGCCCAAGCCATACTTGGAGCCGTATTGCGATGAATAGGCTCCGCCATAATACGATCGGCAGATACCTCTGGTAACTGCTCTTTCACCAAATCTACATATTCCTCGTTGGTATTGATATAAATATGGTCGGCAGGTACTATCTTTGCCATGCGATCGAATGTCTGCTGCAATTGGGTACGTCCGACTCCAAAGAAGTCAATGAACTGTTTTGGATGACTGCTCCGACTGCATGGCCAAAGTCTTCGACCTTTTCCACCTGCGAGAATCACACAATAATTATTATTATCATTAAGTGTCATATTATAGTTCATTTTTTATAAGTTACTAAATTCAAATGTAAAATTACTCATTATCTGCGAGAAAGCCAAATCTTTTCTAAGAATTTAATAAAGAATAGGAGAAATAAAACACATTTTTAGCTTTTTTCGCCCTTGGAATTGTTTTTTCAGAAAAAAAATCACCAAAAAGTTTGCTATTTCAATTTTTATTTGTACCTTTGCACCCGCAATCGCCCAGATGGCGGAATCGGTAGACGCGCTGGTCTCAAACACCAGTGGAGCAATCCATCCCGGTTCGATCCCGGGTCTGGGTACAAGGAGCTGCAAGTTTTTACTTGCGGCTCTTTTTTTGCCTGATTATGAAAAGGGCATCACCCTTGACTTCTAATCAAAATTAAAAGCCGCTCAACAGGCAAATCTGTTGAGCGGCTTTTTTATATGGAAATCATAGCACTGCAGCTATAATGCCTAGTCTTTAAAATCGAGTGAGAGTTCACCTGTGCCTAGAAGATTGTAGCTCTTGCGATGATAAGGCGTAATACCAAACTCCCTGATGGCAGCACGATGCTTCTTAGTAGGATAACCCTTGTTGCCCTTCCAGTCGTACTGTGGATATTCCTCTGCAAGCGCATCCATATAGTCATCACGATAAGTCTTGGCAAGAATGCTTGCCGCAGCTATCGAGAGATACTTTCCATCGCCTTTTACGATCGTGGTATAAGGCAGGTCCTTGTAAGGCTTGAAACGATTACCATCCACAATCACCGCCTCAGGACGTACCTTCAGCTGGTCCAAGGCACGATGCATCGCCAGGAAACTCGCATTCAGAATATTGATCTGATCGATTTCTTCGGGAGTAACAATGCCCACAGCCCAAGCCACAGCATCACGCTCTATCTGTTCACGGAGCGCCTTGCGTTTCTTGTCAGTCAGCTTTTTGCTATCATTGAGGTCAGGGTTCTGATAATCGGGAGGAAGAATCACTGCAGCAGCATAGACGCTACCTGCCAGACAACCTCTGCCCGCCTCATCGCAGCCCGCCTCAATCATATCCTTATAATAATGACTTTCTAACATATTCTTATCTACTTAAGAAGATAAATGAAGTTAAGAAGACAAACAGGTTCACTGTCCGACCTAGAACATCTGAGAAACGCGTTTTACGCCTGCTATAAGCGCATCAACCTCTTCCTTGGTGTTGTACAAGGCGAAGCTTGCACGAACGGTTCCCAGAATTCCATAGCGGTCCATCAAAGGCTGTGCACAGTGATGGCCTGTACGAACGGCGATGCCCAGGCGGTCGAGCAAGGTTCCCATATCCATGTGATGAATATCACCAACCAAGAAGCTGACAACGGCGTCCTTGCCTTCCTGCTCACCAAAAAGTCTGATTCCATCGATGGTTCTCATCTGGTCCATGCAGTAGCGGGTGAGTTCCTGCTCATGCTTGGCAATGTTATCCATGCCGAGTGCAGAGACATAATCGATGGCCTTTGCCAAACCATGGGTAGCTACATAATCAGGAGTACCAGCCTCGAACTTGAAAGGCAGTTTCTCGAAAGTGGTCTTCTCGAAACTTACACTCTCAATCATTTCGCCACCTCCCTGATAAGGAGGCAACTTGTCGAGCCATTCTTCCTTGCCATAAAGCACACCGATACCGGTAGGACCATAAATCTTATGTCCGCTGAAAGCGAAGAAATCGCAATCCATATCCTGTACATCCACTGCGAAGTGAGGAGTACTCTGGGCACCATCCACCATCACAGGCACACCGTGCTCGTGAGCAATTTTGATCATCTCCTTCACTGGATTCACTGTACCCAGCACGTTGCTTACCTGGGCAATGCTCACAATTTTGGTGCGCTCAGTGAATAAACCGGCGAATTCATCGAGGTTAATCTCACCTTTATCGTTGATTGGGATTACACGGATGGCAATTCCCTTCTTGGCAGCCTGCAACTGCCAAGGCACGATATTGGAGTGATGCTCCATGGTAGAGATAATCACCTCATCGCCCTCGCTCATAAAGGCATCGCTGAACGATGAAACCACGAGATTCAGACTCTCGGTAGTACCGCGGGTAAAGATGACTTCCTCAACCTTAGGCGCATTGATAAACTTGCGCACGGTTTCGCGGGCTGCCTCATGAAGGTCGGTAGCCTGCTGAGAGAGATAGTGAACGCCACGATGCACATTGGCATTTACATTGAGATACTCGTCGCGCATGGCATCGAGCACGCACAATGGCTTCTGCGTGGTTGCCGCATTATCCAGATACACCAATGGCTTATCATAGACCTTTCTCGATAAAATCGGGAAATCTGCTCTTACTTGATTGATATCATACATATTTTTAAGAACTTAACTCCTTTAAAAGGATATTATTTACTTGCAAAGCTTGCAGCCCTCGCACTTATTGAGTTCACCACGGAATCGCTTCTCTACAAGATGATGCAGACGATCACGTAATGGCTCCAGCTCCATCTTGTCGATGACTTCGTTGATAAATGCAAACTGAAGAAGCAACTTGGCCTCCTCACGGCTCACTCCACGCTGCTGCATATAGAACAATGCCGCATCGTTGAGCTGACCGACGGTACTACCGTGTGCACATTTCACATCGTCGGCATAGATCTCCAGCATCGGCTGGGTGAACATGCGGGCTGTCTTCGTAGCACAGAGGTTTTGGTTGGTTTCCTGCGAAGTGGTCTTCTGGGCACCATGACGAACCAATACTCTGCCAGCAAAAGCGCCACGTGCCTCACCATCGAGTACATACTTATAAAGCTCGTTGCTGGTGCAATGACCCACCTGATGATCGATAAGCGTATTGTTATCTACCACCTGGTTCTTGTCGGCAATCACACAACCATTACAGAAGCACTCGGCTCCCTCGCCCTTGAATACAAGGTCGAGGCGGTTGCGGGTGATACCGTTATGAAGCGTGATTACGTTATGGTTCACGCGGCTGTTAGCCTGCTGCTCAATGTAAACGTTACTGACACGACGGTTCTTGTAATGAGTCTCCTCCAGACAATAGAGGTCGAGACTGGCATTCTCGCCCACATAAGCCTCGATTACCTGAGTAGCGAGGAAGTTCTTGTCATCGGCAGCATGATCGCAGAAGAGGAACTTAGCCTCAGCGCCCTGTTCCATCACGATGAGCACACGGCGGTTTACCATCAAATCTACATCCGAACGGAGAATATTGATGACCTGAATGGTTCGCTCCACCTTCACGTTCTTTGGTACGTAGATAAGCAAGCCATCCTGTGCCAGGAATGTATTCAATGCCGTGATGCCATCTTCATCGGTTTTGGCAATCTTAGCGTAGTATTTCCCGATGAATTCAGGGTTTTCTGCAGCAATCTTGTTCAAAGAGTCCACGATAACACCCTCTGGCAACTCTACCTTTGGCAATGCCTTGCAATAGAAAGCATCGTTTACCACGAAGTAGAGCGAAGTGCTCAGGTTAGGCACATCGCAGCGGAAAGCCTCGTATGGATCTACCGGAATTTCCAGGCGATTCAAGTTCAAGCCATAGTCTGGCTCGAAGATGGCGCTCATATCTGTGTACTTGTATCTTTCTACCTTACGGGAAGGAAAGCCCAGGCGACGGAAGTCCTCGAATGCTGCATCGCGCACCGCATTGAGCACCTCAGCACTGTTCTTCTTGATCACTCTCGAAGAAGACTGATACAAGTCTAAATATTGTTTTTCTGAAAGCATAGCCATCCTCCTAATTATTTCTCATCTACTTCAGCCTTGATCCAGTCGTAGCCACGAGCCTCAATCTCCTTGGCAAGTTCAGGACCGGCAGTCTTCACGATTCTACCCTTATAGAGTACGTGAACCACACTTGGCTTAATCATATCGAGCAGACGCTCATAGTGAGTAATGACGATAGCAGAAGTCTTGTCGGTATGCATCTTGTTTACACCGTCAGCCACAATACGCATCGCATCCACGTCGAGACCAGAGTCGGTTTCATCGAGGATAGAGAGCTTTGGCTCCAACATTGCCATCTGGAAAATCTCGTTGCGCTTCTTCTCACCACCCGAGAAACCTTCGTTTACAGAACGGCGAGCCAACTTGCTGTCCAGTTCCACCAACTCACGCTTCTCGCGCATCAGCTTCATGAATTCGCTGGTGTTCAATGGCTCCAAGCCCTGATACTCGCGCTTGGCATTGATAGCCGCACGCATAAAGTTGGTCATGGATACACCAGGAATCTCCACTGGATACTGGAAAGAGAGGAACAATCCCTCACGGGCACGATCCTCAGGCTTCATATCCAGGAGGTTCTTGCCGTTGAAGATAGCCTCACCCTCGGTTACGGTATAGAGAGGGTTACCTGTGAGCACAGCGCTCAAGGTTGACTTACCGGAACCGTTAGGTCCCATGATAGCATGTATCTCACCATCGTTGATTGTCAGGTTGATACCTTTCAATATTTCTTTGCCTGCAATAGTAGCATGCAGATTCTTAACCTCTAACATAATTTTAGTCAATTTTTATCGATTTCATCGAAAATGATAATGATTATCCTACGGTTCCTTCGAGTGAAACACTCAGAAGCTTCTGTGCCTCTACGGCAAACTCCATAGGCAATTTGTTGAGCACGTCCTTGGCATAACCGTTTACGATCAGGCCGACAGCCTCCTCGGTAGGAATGCCTCGCTGATTGCAATAGAAGAGCTGGTCTTCTGAAATCTTCGAGGTAGTTGCCTCATGCTCGAACACGGCTGTGTCGTTATGGGCATCCATATATGGGAAGGTATGCGCTCCACTATCGCTGCCCAGCAACAAGGAGTCGCAGGAACTGTAGTTGCGGGCATTATCGGCATTGGATGTAGCACGAACCAGACCACGATAGGAGTTCTGGCTATGACCAGCCGAAATACCCTTCGAGATGATGGTACTCTTGGTGTTCTTACCCATGTGAATCATCTTGGTACCAGTATCAGCCTCCTGATAGTTGTTGGTAACAGCCACACTGTAGAACTCAGCTACAGAGTTATCGCCACGCAAGATACAGGAAGGATACTTCCAGGTAATCGCAGAACCCGTCTCTACCTGAGTCCAGCTCAACTTAGAGTTGACACCACGCAAGTCGCCTCGCTTGGTTACCAGGTTCAGTACACCACCCTTACCATGTTCATCACCAGGATACCAGTTCTGAACAGTAGAGTACTTCACCTCAGCATTATCCTTGACAATAATCTCTACGATAGCTGCATGGAGCTGGTTCTCATCACGCATTGGCGCTGTACATCCCTCCAGATAAGAAACGTAGGCATCATCATCGGCGATGATCAATGTACGCTCGAACTGACCGGTGTTACGGGCATTGATGCGGAAGTAACTGCTCAACTCCATCGGACAGCGAACGCCCTTAGGAATATAAACGAATGAGCCATCACTGAATACGCAACTGTTCAAGGCTGCATAAAAGTTATCACGATAAGGAACTACGGTTCCCAGATACTCTCTTACCAAATCAGGATGCTCCTTCACTGCCTCGCCGATACTGCAGAAGATGACGCCCTTCTCACGAAGTTTCTCCTTGAAGGTAGTCTTCACCGATACAGAGTCCATGATGGCATCCACGGCGGTACCGCTCAATGCCAAGCGCTCCTCCAGAGGAATACCGAGCTTATCGAATGTCTTCTCCAGCTCAGGATCAATTTCCTTGTTCTTTGGCTTCTTTGCCAAAGGGTCGGCATAGTATGAAATCTCCTGGTAGTCAATAGGTGGCACGTGCACGTGACCCCATTTTGGCTCCTTGAGCGTCTTCCAGTAATTGTAGGCTTTCAGACGAAATTCGAGCATCCAGTCTGGCTCTCCCTTCTTCTGCGAGATCAGGCGCACAACATCCTCGTTGAGACCCTTTTCTATGATTTCAGTATGTACATCGGTGGTAAAACCATACTCATATTTCTGGTCTATCACATCCTTGACAACCTGATTCTGTTCTTTCTCTATTTCTGCCATTTTATTTAGAATAACCTTTCGTTATTTTAACCCTAAATAGGGATAAGCCGCTGAGGACTCATCCCTACCTTATTATATATAATATATGCTATATTACAACTTCTGCTCTACCTCGATCTCTGTGAAGGTCTCGATAACGTCGCCTTCCTGGATATCGTTGTAGTTGACGAGGCTCAAACCGCACTCCATACCGGTAACCACCTCCTTGACATCGTCCTTGTAACGCTTCAAGGCACCGATTTCTGCAGTACGGAGCACGATACCGTCACGGATGACGCGAGCCTTATCCTTAGCGTGTACCTTACCCTCGGTAACGAGACCACCGGCAATAGTACCCACCTTGGAAATCTTGAAGGTCTGCTTCACCTCAACCTGACCGGTAACGATTTCCTTCTTCACCTTGTCGAGCATACCTACCATCGCACTCTTGATATCGTCGATAGCATCGTAGATGATAGAGTAAGTGTTGATTTCAACACCCTCACGGTCGGCAGCCTTGCGTGCATCGGCAGATGGACGAACCTGGAAACCAACGATGACTGCATCTGATGCAGATGCCAGCATCACGTCGTTCTCCGAAATCTGACCTACCGCCTTGTTCACTACGTTCACCTGGACCTTCTCGGTAGAAAGCTTGATGAATGAGTCGCTCAATGCCTCAACAGAACCATCGGTATCACCCTTTACGATGACGTTCAACTCGTGGAACTCACCACGTGCGATACGGTGAGAAATATCACCCAAGGTCAAGCGCTTCTGAGTACGCAAGCCCTGTTCACGCTGCAACTGCTCACGCTTGTTGGCAATTTCACGAGCCTCCTGCTCTGTCTCGATTACGTGGAACTGGTCACCTGCTGTAGGCGCACCATTCAAACCGAGGATGATAGCTGGCTCTGCAGGAGCAGCTGACTTGATATTGGCATTACGCTCATTGAACATCGCCTTCACACGACCCCAAGAAGTACCGGCGAGAACGATGTCGCCTACCTTCAAGGTACCGTTGGCAACCAATACGGTAGAAACATATCCACGACCCTTGTCGAGAGAAGACTCGATGATGGTACCTGTGGCACGACGGTTAGGGTTAGCCTTCAAGTCGAGCATATCAGCCTCGAGGAGCACCTTGTCGAGCAGATCGTGAACACCGATACCCTTCTTGGCACTGATTTCCTGGCACTGGTACTTACCACCCCACTCCTCAACGAGCAGGTTCATGTTAGCCAAGTCCTCACGGATACGGTCTGGGTTAGCACCCGGCTTATCAATCTTGTTGATAGCAAATACCATTGGCACACCGGCAGCCTGTGCATGGGCGATAGCCTCCTTGGTAGTAGGCATCACGGAGTCATCGGCTGCGATGATGATGATGGCGATATCGGTAGCCTGAGCACCACGGGCACGCATGGCGGTAAACGCCTCATGACCTGGAGTATCCAGGAAGGTTACCTTGCGACCGCTGTTCAGAGTCACACTGTAAGCACCGATATGCTGGGTAATACCACCCGCCTCACCGGCAATCACATTGGTATTGCGGATATAGTCGAGCAAAGAGGTCTTACCGTGGTCAACGTGACCCATCACGGTTACGATTGGAGCACGTGGAACCAAGTCGTTCTCATCATCCTCTTCCTCGCTCACTGCCTCCTGAACCTCGGCACTCACGTATTCGGTCTTGAAACCGAACTCCTCAGCCACCATATTAATGGTTTCAGCATCCAGACGCTGGTTGATAGATACCATGATACCTACACCCATCAGGGTAGAGATAACCTGAGTAACGCTGATATCCATCATCGTAGCCAACTCGCTAACGGTAACGAACTCAGTAAGCTTCAGGGTCTTGCTTTCCTTCTGCTCCTGGCGAGCCTGATCCTGCAACTTCTCCTGAACAGCCTCACGCTTCTCCTTACGATACTTAGCACCCTTCTTGTTCTGGCTCTTGCTGGTCAAACGGGCGAGAGTCTCCTTTACCTGGCGTGCAACAGCCTCGTCGTCCACCTCAATCTGGCGCTGGTTGCCGCGGTTGTTATTGCCGCGGTTGTTATTATTGTTATTATTATTATTTCTATTCTTGTTTCTATTCTTCTTGTTGTTGCCACCATTGTTGCCCTTATTCTGGCCATTACCATCGGCACTGTTGTTCTTAGCCTCGGCATTGATGTCAACACGCTCCTTGTTGATACGAACACGCTTCTTGCGATCATTGTGCTGCTGCGCCAACTTCTCTTCACGCTCCTTGCGGCGCTCCTCCTTAGACTTCTTCTTAGGACGAGTGCTCTGATTGAGAGAAGAAAGATCAATCTTACCCAACACCTTAGGTTCATTTGAAGTATATTTCTTCTCACTCTTCAATGTGAACACGCTAGAAGGCTGGCTGTTGTCAGCAGCCTTCTGCTCAGCATTCTGCTGCTGAGCCTCTACATTCTTGTTACCTTGTGCAGCATTCTTCTGACCCTTAAAGTCGTTCATCTTTGGCTGCTGTGACTTTTGCTGATTCTCTTGTTTCATCTCTTGTTTTTGGTGAGATCCATGGGTAGATCTCTGGTCATGTTTTGGCTCATTACGATGAGCATCTTTCACTGGCGCAGGACTGACGGCAGCAGTCTCAAGCTTCGGTGCCTCCGACTTTTTAGCAGCAGACTCTGCAGACTTACCCTTTCCGATGCTATCCAAGTCAATCTTACCCAACGGCTTATACTGCTGCTGGTTGCTCGACTCCAATAAGCTTTCGGCACGATGGTCCTTCTGCTCAGGCGCACGCTTCTTATCCTTGGCCTTCTTGGTGATGAGTTTCTCGGCCTGATCACGAACCTCCTTATCTTGACTGAAGGCATCGTTCAATGCCTTGTATTGCTGGTCGCTGAGTTTGAAGCTCGGTTCGGCCTTGACCTCTCCCAGGTCCTTTCTTTTTTCTAGGAATTCAACTGCCGTCTGAAGTCCTATATTCAATTCACGTAGTGCTTTATTTAATCTGATGCTCATAAATTATTTTATTCTCCTATTTTTAAAGTTAGATTCCCTGCAAGCACTCGCCAGCTAGGGAAATTATTGTTCGAATTCAGCTCTCAATACCTTGAGTACGTTATCCACGGTTTCCTCCTCAAGGTCAGCCTTCTCTACGATCATATCACGTGGTGCATTGAGCACCTGCTTAGCTGTGTCATAACCGATACCCTTGATGGCATCGATAACCCACTGGTCAATCTCGTCAGAGAATTCATCCAAGTAGATATCCTCGTCAGCCTCATTCTCATCTACCTCACGGAATACATCGATGGTATATTCTGTCAACATAGAAGCCAACTTGATGTTCATACCGCCACGGCCGATAGCCAGGCTAACCTCCTCAGGCTTCAGGAACACCTCTGCCTTCTTGTTCTCCTCATCGATATTCACAGACGTAATATTGGCTGGTGCCAAGGCACGCTGGATAAACAGCTTGGTATTAGAGCTATAGTTGATGACGTCGAGGTTCTCGTTGCAAAGCTCGCGAACGATACCGTGAACACGGCTACCCTTAACACCTACACAAGCTCCAACTGGGTCGATACGCTCATCGAAGCTCTCTACAGCAATCTTGGCACGCTCGCCAGGGAGACGGGCAATGCGACGGATAGCAACCAAGCCATCTGCAATCTCAGGAACCTCAGCCTCCAACAGGCGCTGCAGGAAGATTGGCGCTGTACGGCTCAAGATAATCTTAGGATTGTTGTTATCATTGTCAACACGAAGGATGACAGCGCGTACAGTCTCGCCCTTACGATACATATCGCCAGGAATCTGCTCCGTCTTAGGCAACATCAACTCGTTGTTCTCGTCATCAACGATAAGAACCTCGCGCTTCCATACCTGATAAACCTCACCAGAGATTACCTGTCCAACACGGTCTTTATATTTATTGTAGAGTGAGTCGTGCTCAAGTTCAAGAATCTTAGAAGCCAAAGTCTGGCGAAGAGTTAAGATGGCACGGCGACCGAACTTATTGAAATCTACCTTCTCGCTCACATCCTCACCTACCTCATAGTCAGGCTCAATCTTGCGTGCTTCGGTAAGCGTAATCTCCTTGTTCTCATCTTCTACCTCACCATCAGCAACAACGACACGGTTACGATAAATCTCGAAATCGCCCTTGTCTGGGTTTACGATTACATCGAAATTTTCATCACTACCGAAAATTCTGGCAAGTACATTGCGGAAGCTTTCCTCCAATACACTTACCAATGTTGTACGGTCGATATTCTTGGTTTCTTTAAACTCGCGGAATGTATCAATCATACTCGCTGTTAATTCTTGCTCTTTTTTAGCCATAGCTTATTTGAAACTGATTATATATTTTGTATATTTTACTTTATCCATCTGGTAAACATGGTCAACCTCCTGCTTTACAGGACGCTTCTTGCCCTCTACCTTCACTTTTTCTTCTACGCCTACTGTGAAATCATTGCCATCCACAGCCTTCAAGATGCCCTTTACCTTGACACCGTCAGCATCGAGCACCTCTACCTCCTTGCCAATGAAGTTGATATACTGCTGTGGAACCTTGAATGGTTGACCCAGACCAGCAGAACCTACTTCCAGCTCATAGTCCTCGTCATCACGACTCAATCGTTCCTCGATATATCTACTCAAAGCCACACAATCTTCAATCCATACACCATCTACATGGTCAATCTCGACTACGATACGATTGTCTGGACTGATTTCAATGTCCACCAAGAAATATTCCTGATCTTGGAGCCATTCATCAACTAATTTTTTTACGACGTTTTTATCTATCATATATACCTATTTAAAATAAAATGAGGAACTCTTGCGAGCCCCTCATTCCACTGAACGTGTGCAAAATTACTAATATTTTTGAAAATCTCCAAAGATTTTTCTATTTTTTATTCATAACCTGCGCAATTTTAGGCGATTGTGCAGGTTTTTGTTGTTATTTCTTCACAGGATGGAGTATTTTTCCGTATTCTTCCGGAGAATTTAACAAATTGACGGCAGCCTTGACCTGCTTGTCGTAACGCAGGGAATTCTGGATGGCTCCAGCCTGGAAATAATAAGCTGCCACGATGTCGTTTTCCAAAAGCTGCTTGATGTAGTCTTTATTGAAATCCAAGTCTTTTGCCACATTGTGACTCAACTTCTTTTTCAACGCCTCGAACTCAGGTCTTGCATCCTCGTAATATCCTTCAAACTTAGCGAGTTTCTCCAAATCCTTGAGATATTTCTCGGTCTCACGGTCGTACTTGAAATCCGCTTTCAGAACGCGGGACTTGAACTCATCATAGTCGGCATCTGTCAAAGCAAAATCCTTGGCAGGTGCGATAGTAGGATGTTTGGCGATATAATCCACTTCGTAGTTGAGCATCACCTCATTACTGTCGCGGGCACCGGCGAGATAGAAAGCAATGTTTGGCAAGGAATCCGGCTTTACCTCTACATCCGGCTTCACACCGCCTCCATCACGCACCTCTCTGCCACCGGCAGTATAGAACACCTTGGTAAGTGAATCTGGAACATGCTCCACATAGCCGCCTTTGGCATGCTTGTAATTAAGTGCCTGCACGCATCTGCCACTTGGAATGTAATACTTGGCTGTAGTAAGTTTCATCTGTCCATTGTATGGCAAATCCATAGTGGTCTGTACCAGACCTTTTCCATACGTGCGCGTACCTAATATAATAGCACGGTCATAGTCCTGCAGACTACCGCTCATTATCTCGCTGGAACTGGCTGTGTTTCCACTCACCAGAACTACCATCGGCATCACGGAGTCAACAGGTTCTACCGTAGTCTTGTATTCATTGTTGGAGCGTTGCAATCTACCCTTCATTTTCAATACAGTCTTTCCCTTTGGCAAGAACATATTGACGATGCTCACGGCCTCGCTCACCGAACCACCGCCATTACTTCTGAGGTCGAAGACGAGTCCCTTGGCTCCCTGCTTCTTCAGGTCGATGAAAGCACGGCGCACATCCTTGGCACAATTATCGGTGAAAGAATTGAAGTTGATATAACCGATACCACCTTCCATCATTCCGTAATATGGCAGGAAAGGCATCTGGATAGTACGGCGAGTTACCTTTACCTTCAGAATCTTACCAGTACTTGGTCGCTTTACCTTCAACATAAAGGAAGAGCCCGGTTCTCCACGAAGATGATCGCTTACATAGCTCACTTCCTTATTGGTCATATCCTCGTCATCGATACTCAGGATGATATCACCCTTCTTCAATCCCACTTCTGCAGCAGGCATATTGGCATAAGGTTCACTGATACACACACGCTGCAACTGGAAGTTATAGCGCACCACAGCACCCACACCAGCATATTTGCCGGTGAGCATATTCTTCAGTTCGTTGACTTTTTCCTCCGGATAGTAGGTAGTATAAGGGTCGAGGCTTCCCAACATCGCCTTAACGCCATTGCCCACCACCTCTTCGGCATCGAGCGTATCAACGTACATCAAGTCAAGATTCTTATAGATGGCATTGAAGATATCCATATTCTTAGCCATCTTGAAGTCGTGATCTTTATCTGTTTGTGCAATAGATGGCACCACGAGGAGCGCCATCAGCAATGAAACCAATACTTTTTTCATGTTTACCTTGTTATATGATTATTCGACCACAAAAGTACTCATTTCTTCTCGAAAACTGCCATAATTGATGCAAAAAGTAGTGAAAACCACCGAAAAATGCACTTTTTTAAGGAAAAACAGAAAAAAGTTGCCGAAAAATTTGGCAGAATGAAGAAAAGTTAGTACTTTTGCACACGCAAATAAGGAACGCAACTTTCCGCAATGCAAAATGCTTCAATAGCTCAGTTGGTTAGAGCACCTGACTGTTAATCAGGGGGTCGTTGGTTCAAGCCCATCTTGAAGCGCATTACATAAGCCTTGCAAGTTTTCACTTGCAGGGCTTTGTTGTTTTTAGACATCTTAAAGTTCCCCTCTGTTTACACCCAATGTTTTTAGACTATCCCCCTTTACACTCATCACGAATTTTTACATATAATTCTGCAATTAAAAGTGTCCTTAAGGAGAATATATTTTTTCCTTAAGGGAAAGTATATTTTTCCTTAAGGATACTGTTTCATAGGGGTTTTGACAAAAAAACGGGTGCATTCCGCTTTTTTGACGAAATGCACCCATCTATATTTATTAATGTATATAATACCAGGATTATTCTACATCATTGTTATGATCCAAAGAATCGTTGAAATCCTTAGGAGCCTGCTCCTCGTTACGATGCTCGTAACGACGTGGCTGACGAGCTGGACGCTCACCACGACCCTCATGACGATCATCACGACGACCACGACGCTCACCGCGCTCTGGACGTGGACGACGCTCACGCTCCACGTAACCATCAGGTTTCTCCATCAACACACGGTGAGAGAGTTTGTACTTGCCAGTCTTAGGATCAATCTCCATCAACTTCACCTTGATCTTGTCGCCTTCCTTGATGCCAGCCTCTTCAACTGTCTCAAGACGCTTCCAATCGATCTCAGAGATGTGGAGCAAACCATCCTTACCTGGGAGAATCTCCACGAAGCAACCGTAAGGCATGATAGAACGAACAGTACCCTCGTAAACCTCACCAACCTCAGGAACAGCTACGATAGCCTTGATCTTAGCCAAAGCAGCATCGATAGAATCCTTGTTAGGAGCAGATACCTGTACGTGACCCTTACCATCAGTCTCCTCGATAGTGATAGTAGCACCAGTATCCTCCTGCATCTGCTGGATAATCTTACCACCAGGGCCGATAACAGCACCGATGAACTCCTTAGGAATATCGAATGCTACGATACGTGGAACCTGAGGCTTCATCTCAGCACGTGGCTCAGAGATAGTCTCCATCATGCAGTTGAGGATGTGCTCACGACCAGCCTTAGCCTGCATCAAAGCCTCCTCGAGAATCTCGAAGCTCAAACCGTCGCACTTGATATCCATCTGTGTAGCGGTCAAACCATCGCGGGTACCTGTGGTCTTGAAGTCCATATCTCCCAAGTGGTCCTCATCACCGAGGATATCACTGAGGATAGCATACTTGTCCTCACCTGGGTTCTTGATAAGACCCATAGCGATACCAGAAACTGGCTTCTTCATAGGAACACCTGCATCCATCAGGGCGAGAGTACCGGCACAAACAGTAGCCATAGAAGAAGAACCGTTAGACTCCAGGATCTGACTTACCAAACGAACTGTGTAAGGGAAGTCTGCAGGAATCTGACCCTTCAAACCACGCCATGCCAAGTGACCGTGACCAATCTCACGACGGCCTACGCCGCGCTGAGCCTTAGCCTCACCTGTAGAGAATGGAGGGAAGTTATAGTGAAGGAGGAAGCGCTGGTAGCTCTTCTCGAGCACACCGTCGATAAGCTTCTCGTCCATCTTTGTACCAAGAGTACAAGTAGAGAGAGACATAGTCTCACCACGCTGGAAGATAGCGCTTCCGTGAGGCATTGGGAGTGGAGACACCTCGCACCAGATAGGGCGGATATCTGTAGTAGCACGACCATCAAGACGCAAGCCCTCATCGAGGATGCAACGACGCATAGCATCGCGCATTACGTCATCATAGTAGCGGGTAGCCTCAGCGTGCTTCTCCTCCAAGTCTTCCTCAGAGAGATCGGTATGAGCTGCGTCATACTTCTCAAGGAAGTCTGCCAAAACCTTGTCGAAAGCATCCTGACGAGCATGCTTCTCCAAAGCCTGGTGGTTGATATCATAAGCAGGCTTGTAAAGCTCAGACTTGATCTGCTCACGGAGTTCCTCGTCGTTGATCTCATGATCATACTCACGCTTCACGTCAGTACCCTTCTCCTTAGCCAACTCATACTGGAGTTCGCACATAGGCTTGATAGCCTCGGCAGCAGCCTTGAGGGCGCCGATCAGATCCTGCTCAGCAACTTCCTTCATCTCACCTTCCACCATCATGATGTTCTCCTTGGTAGCACCAACCATGATATCCATGTCAGCCTCTTCCATCTGCTGGAATGTAGGGTTAACAACATACTCACCATTGATACGAGCTACACGGACCTCAGAGATGTAGTGCTCGAAAGGAATATCTGAACAAGCCATGGCAGCTGAAGCAGCGAAACCTGCAAGGGCATCTGGCTGGTCAACACCATCGGCTGAGAGCAACATTACCTGTACGTAAACTTCTGCATGGTAGTTAGAAGGGAAAAGTGGACGCAAAGCACGGTCCACAAGGCGAGAGGTAAGGATCTCCTCGTCGCTAGCCTTGCCTTCGCGCTTGGTGAAACCACCAGGGAAACGGCCAGCAGCACTGTACTGCTCACGGTAATCTACTTGCAAAGGCATGAAATCTGTACCCGGAACTGCATCCTTTGCTGCACAAACAGTTGCGAGAAGCACTGTGTTACCCATGCGGAGAACCGCAGCACCATCAGCCTGTTTTGCAACTTTTCCGGTCTCAATTGTGATGGTTCTTCCATCAGGCAACTGAACACTTTTTGTAATTACGTTCATCTAATTATTAAAACTTATTGTTTTGTCTAACATCTAATATCTAAAACGGTGCAAAGATACCTCTTTAATAATTAATAAACGAATATTTGGGCAACTATTTTCTACTTTTTTAATAATTTTATCTATCTAAGGTGCATTATTCCCGATTTTATTACTACCTTTGCAGTCGATAATTTCGCAAAATACTAAAATTCATGAAGATATCTAGAATCTATTCAGCGGCAGTGATTATGGTAGCTGCGCTGGCTCTCACTTCTTGTAACAACAAGAAATTTCATATCAACGGTAATATTACCGAGGCTCAGGACTCTATGCTCTACCTGGAGAACCTCAGCCTGAATGGTCCGGTGAAGATTGACTCGGTGAAACTGGGTGAAGATGGATCCTTCGCTTTCGAAGAGAATGCGATGGACAGCATCACTCCAGAATTCTACCGTCTCCGCATTGCCAATCAGAGCATCAACCTCAGTATCGACTCAACCGAGACCGTCAACGTGAAGGCAGCTTATCCTCAGATGAGCTACAAGTACGAGGTGGAAGGCTCAGAGAACTGCAGCAAGATCAAGGAACTTTCGCTCAAGCAGATGACTCTGCAGAGCAACATCAATGGCATCATCAAGAGCCCTAACATCGGGGTAGATTCCATGGATGTCATCGTGGCTCGCATGCTGGCTGCATACAAGCAGGATGTAAAGACCAACTACATCTTCAAGGAGCCGATGAAGGCTTCCTCTTACTATGCACTCTTCCAGACTATCCAGTTGGGCAACACCAACTCACTCATCTTCAACCCCCGCAACAACAAGGATGACGTGAAAGTATTCGCTGCCGTAGCTACAAGCTGGGATACTTACTATCCAGGCGCAGAGCGTGGCAAGAACCTGCACAACATCGCCATCGAGGGCATGAAGGATATCCGCATCATCGACAGGCAGCGTGCACAGCAGCAGATTGAGGCAAGCAAGGTGAGCGTAAACGGATGCATAGAAATTGCCCTGCAGGACAACAAGGGACAGGTTCGCCGCCTCTCTGATCTCACCGGCAAGGTGGTATTGCTCGATTTCCATATCTTCGCCAGCAACGAGAGCACCAAGCGCATCATGATGCTCCGTGAGCTATACAACAAGTATCATGCTGCCGGACTGGAAATCTATCAGGTTTCCGTAGATCCAGATGAGCACTTCTGGAAAACATCTACCGCTGCCCTTCCATGGATCTGCGTACGTGAAGAGAACGGCATCCAGGGAACAAGTCTCCAGCTCTATAACGTGCAGAGCATACCTACCTTCTTCCTCATCGACAGAAGCAATACTCTGAGAGCTCGCGACATACAGATCAAGGACATTGATGCAGCCATCAAGAACCTTCTTTAATACGAGCTTTCATACAACAAACAAGTCGGAAGTCTGGACTTTTCTCCAGACTTCCGGCTCCTATTATCCAATACGAGCTACAATAGATTAACAGCAACTATAAATTTTAAGCACTAAAAAATGAACAAGAAACTTTTAGCTTTCGCAGCATTGGCTCTCGTAACAGCAGGAGCAAACGCTAAAGTAAAGTTGCCACACATCCTGGGTGACAACATGATTATCCAACAAGATTCAGAAGCCAACCTCTGGGGTTGGGACAAGCCTGGTACTCTGGTAGAGGTAAGCACCTCATGGTCGCAGCAGAAATATTCTGCAAAGACCGGAAAGGATGGCAAGTGGGCTGTCAAGGTACAGACTCCAAAAGCTAGCTACACTCCACTCTCCATTACCTTCGATGATGGCGAAAAGACTACCCTCAATAATATATTGGCCGGTGAAGTATGGGTCTGCGCCGGACAGAGCAATATGGAGATGCCGGTGAAAGGTTTCGGCAACTGCCCTGTAAAAGGCTACAACAAGGCTGTATTGGAAGCCAACCGATATAAAGGTGTACACTACGTGAAGATTCCTAGCGTGATGAGCAGCAAGCCACTCGATGACGCCAACTGCGAATGGAAGGAGATTAATCCGGAAACCGTGGGCGATGCATCTGCCACCGGATATTTCTTTGCCCAGGTAGTAAACAAGGCTCTCGATGTGCCTGTAGGTCTAGTTATGGCAAACAAGGGCGGAAGCCGAGTAGAAAGCTGGCTCGATCGTGACTATCTGAAAAAGAACACGAAAGAAGACCTCGACTCCCTCAAGATGACGAAGAATCCTAAGTTCAATTGGGACTTCCTCTACCCTCTTCTCTGGGGCAACGGAACCTTCCATCCTATCCTCAACTATAGCGTGAAGGGAATCCTCTTCTATCAAGGCTGTTCCAACGTGGGCGACCCGGCAGGTCAATACACACAGCGTCTTGCCGACCTCGTAGCCCAGTGGCGTAGAGACTTCAAGCAGGGCGAACTGCCATTCTATTTCGTGCAGATTGCACCTTATCATAATGGCGATGTGAATGGTGATGCAGGTCCAAGACTTCGCGAGCAGCAGTTTAATGCAGCCAAGATCATCCCGAACAGTGGCATCGTCTGCACCGAAGATCTGGTTTATCCATACGAGGTAGAGCAGATTCACCCATGCCAGAAGCAGCCTGTAGGTGAGCGTCTGGCTCTTCAGGCACTCAGCAAGACCTACGGTATGAAGGGACTCTTCTGCGAGAGTATGACTTTCAAGGAGATGAAGATTGTTGGCGACACTGTGAAGGTTCACTTCGACAACACCTACGGAGCCTATAACCGCTTTGAAGGCATCAAGGGCTTTGAGGTAGCCGGCGAAGACAAGGTGTTCCATCCTGCCACAGCCAAGCATTTCTGGCAGGAAGGCAACGACGGATGGAACGAGAGCATCGTCGTAACCAGCCCTGAAGTCAAGAAGCCGGTAGCTCTGCGCTACTGCTTCCGCAACTTCCAGCTCGGCAACATGGCGAATGCAGGCGGTCTGCCTCTCTTCCCATTCCGAACAGACAATTGGTAATTAATAACATAGCGGTCGATCTTTGTGAAATCCAAAGACCGACCGCTCTTTAACATATATATTATGAGTCACGTTTTAGACAAATTCAAGTTTTGCCCGGTTTGCGGCTCTCAACATTTCGAGATCAACAACTTTAAGAGTAAAAAATGCAAGGACTGTGGATTCACCTATTATCTGAATCCCAGCAGCGCCACAGTAGCCTTCATTCTCAACGAGAAAGAAGAACTTCTGGTGGTTCGCAGAAAAAACGAGCCAGCCAAAGGCACCCTCGACTTGCCGGGCGGATTCGTAGATATGGATGAAACCGGTGAAGAAGGCGTGGCTAGAGAAGTAAAGGAAGAAACGGGTCTGGAAGTAATCGGGGTGAACTATCAGTTCAGCATCCCTAACCTCTATCTCTATTCCGACTTCATGGTTCATACCCTGGATATGTTCTATGTGGTAAAGGTGAAAGATCTCTCTCATGTGGAGGCGATGGACGATGCCGAGGAGTCATACTGGATTCCTCTCAGCAACCTCCATCCCGAAGAATTCGGATTAGGATCAATAAGACAGGGAGTGGTCAAATTTCTTGCAAAACACAAGACGAAAGAATGAAAATACGCTCCAAAACATTTAAAAAACCAAAAAAATCACTATATAATAAGGTATAAGCAAAAAGTTTATTTACTTTTGCAGACCAAAAGAAATTGTGTAGAAGCGTATGCAAGAAAATTTAGTAATCGTCGAGAGCCCTGCAAAGGCCAAGAAAATCGAAGAGTTTTTAGGTAAAGACTTCAAGGTGATGTCTTCTTACGGTCATATCCGTGACCTCAAGAAGAAGGAACTCAGTATAGACGAGAAGACCATGGAACCTTGTTATGAGATTCCAGAGGAAAAGAAAAAGCTCGTCACAGAATTGAAATCAACAGCGAAGCAAGCTAAGAAGATTTGGTTAGCATCCGATGAGGACCGCGAGGGAGAGGCCATCAGCTGGCACCTTTGCGAAGTACTCGGACTGGATGAAGCGAAGACAAGCCGTATTGTCTTCCATGAAATTACCAAACCTGCCATCTTAGACGCTATCGAGCACCCACGCCATCTGGACATGAACTTGGTGAATGCCCAGCAGGCACGTCGTGTGCTCGACCGCATCGTGGGCTTCAAGCTCTCTCCTGTGTTGTGGAGAAAGGTGAAACCAGCCCTCTCTGCCGGTCGTGTACAGAGTGTTGCCGTACGCCTCATCGTGGAGCGTGAGCGTGAAGTCCAGAAGTTCAAGAGCGAACCATACTATCGTGTCAACGCCGTATTCGCCCTGATCAGCGAGAATGGCGCAGCCACAGAGGTAAAGGCAGAGCTTGATCACCGTTTCAAGACCCATGAAGAGGTAGAAGCCTTCCTGGAGAAGTGCAAGGATGCCAAGTTCACCGTAGAGGCTGTCACCAAGAAACCACTGAAGCGTACACCAGCGCCTCCTTTCACCACCTCAACCCTGCAGCAGGAAGCAGCCCGCAAGCTCGGCTTCACCGTAAGCCAGACCATGATGGTGGCTCAGCGCCTGTACGAGAGTGGACGCATCACCTACATGCGTACCGACAGTGTGAACCTCTCTACCCTCTGCAGCAATGCCAGCAAGGATGAGATCATCAAGGAGTACGGCAAGGAATACAGCAAGCCACGTGCCTATCACACCAACTCCAAGGGGGCACAGGAGGCTCACGAGGCCATCCGACCTACCTACATGAGCGAGACAAGCATCGATGGCACCAGCCAGGAGAAGCGTCTTTACGACCTGATTTGGAAACGTACCATCGCTTCACAGATGGAGGATGCACAGTTGGAGAAGACTACCATCAATATCAGCATCGACAACACCAGCGAGAAGTTTCTTGCCAATGGTGAGGTTGTAGTATTCGATGGTTTCCTCAAGGTATATCGTGAATCTACCGATGAGGATGAGAACGTAGAAGATTCAACCCATCTCCTGCCAGCCATGAAGAAAGGCGATGAGTTGCAGCGCCGTGAAATCATCGCCACAGAGAAATTCTCTCTGGCACCAGCAAGATACACCGAAGCAAGTCTGGTGAAGAAGCTGGAAGACCTCGGCATTGGACGTCCATCTACCTATGCTCCTACCATCAGCACCATCCAACAGCGTGAATACGTTGTGAAGGGCGACAAGCAGGGCGAGGAGCGTACCTACACCGTAGATACGCTGAAGGGTATCATGATTACCCAGAAGACCAAGAAGGAACAGGCTGGCTCGGAGAAGGGCAAGCTTCTCCCTACCGATATCGGAATCGTGGTAAACGACTTCCTGATGGCCAACTTCCCTAACATCATGGACTATAACTTTACGGCCAATGTAGAACAGAAGTTTGATGATATCGCCGAGGGAAAGACCGAGTGGACCAAATGGATGAAGGACTTCGACAAGCGTTTCGAACCGGAAGTGAAGGGCGTGATGGAAGCACGCAGCGAGCACAAGGCCGGTGAGCGTGAACTGGGCAAGGACCCAAAGAGCGGGCGCCCTGTATTCGTAAAGATCGGAAGATTCGGTCCAGTGGTTCAAATTGGTACCGCCGAAGACGAGGACAAGCCACAGTTTGCCCAGTTGCCTGCCGACAAGAGCATTGAGACCATCACTCTGGAGGAAGCATTGGAACTCTTCAAGCTGCCTCGCCAGGTTGGTGAGTTCGAAGGCACTACCGTAACCATCGGAAGCGGCCGTTTCGGTCCATACGTACTCCATGACCGTAAGTATGTATCCATTCCTAAGGAAATCGACCCAATGACCATCACCCTGGAACAGGCAGTGAAACTTATCAACGAAAAACGCTCTAACGAGCAGAAACGCCATATCAAGACTTTTGAGGAAGACAACAAGCTGGAGCTCCTGAACGGGCGCTATGGTCCTTACATCGCATTCGATGGCAAGAACTATCGCATTCCAAAGGCAAAGCAGGAGAACGTAGAGTCACTCAGCTACGAGGAGTGCATGACCATCATCAAGGAAGCACCAGAACCAAAGGCAAGAGGCAGAAGAAGTAAAAAAGAATAAAATGAAGTCTATCATCATCATTGGATATATGGGAGCCGGCAAGACTACTGTCGGTAAAGCCCTCGCCAAAGAGCTTGGCGTGATGTTCTACGACCTCGATTGGTACATCGAGAGCCGTATGCGCAAAACCGTGAAGCAGATCTTTGACGAAGTAGGAGAAGAGGGATTCCGCCAGATAGAGCATAACATGCTACACGAGGTGGCGGAGTTTGAAAACGTAGTGGTTAGCTGTGGCGGAGGAACACCCTGTTTCTTCGACAACATGGAGTATATGAACCAGTCGGGCAACACCATCTACCTCAAGGCAACGCCAGAAACCCTCTATGCTCACCTCAAGATGGGCAAGGGCGTACGCCCCCTGCTGCTCAACAAGACTCCGGAGGAAGTACAGGTATTCATCCGCGAGCAGCTGAAGCAGCGCGAGCCTTTCTATGAGAAGGCAAAACATATCATAGACATCAATGTGATGGACAACTTGGATAAAGTAAACGAAACGGTACAGGAGGTTCGTAGCCTGCTGAACGTATAAAGATAAAAGGTAAGCCACCTCAAGACAAGAGACGGCTTACCTTTCTACGATTTATCATAAACAGAAAATATCATAAAACAAACTTTTTAGCAAGACCAAGAACAGAAAATGAAGAAATGGACTATTGAAGACTCGAAGGAGCTCTACAACATTGGTGGTTGGGGCACTTCTTACTTTGGCATCAACGACAAGGGTGATGTCTATGTAACTCCATGCAAGGACAACACGCAGATAGACCTGCGCGACATCATGGACGAGTTGGCATTACGAGACATCAACGCTCCCGTACTGCTCCGTTTCCCAGACATCCTCGACAACCGCATCGAGAAGACAGCCAGCTGTTTTCAGAAGGCCAAGGAGGAATATGGTTACAAGGGGGAAAACTTTGTCATCTATCCTATCAAGGTGAACCAGATGCAGCCGGTTGTAGAGGAGATTATCTCTCATGGAAAGAAGTTCAACCTGGGACTGGAAGCCGGTTCCAAGCCTGAGCTTCATGCCGTTATCGCCGTACAGGCACAGAGCGACTCACTCATCATCTGCAACGGTTACAAGGACGAGAGCTACATCGAACTTGCCTTGCTCGCACAGAAGATGGGTAAGCGCATCTTCATCGTGGTAGAAAAGCTCAACGAGCTGGATATCATCGCTAAGGTGGCAAGCAAGCTCAACGTGAAGCCAAACATCGGTATCCGCATCAAGCTCGCTTCTTCAGGCTCTGGAAAATGGGCTGAGAGCGGTGGTGATGCTTCGAAGTTCGGTTTGACAAGTGCCGAACTGCTCACCGCCCTCAACAAGATTGAGGAGATGGGATTCCACGACTGCCTGCGCCTCATCCACTTCCACATCGGAAGCCAGATTACCAAAATCCGCCGCATCCAGACGGCTCTCCGTGAGGCAGCACAGTTCTACATCAACCTCCACAAGATGGGCTACAATGTAGATTTCGTAGATTGTGGCGGTGGTCTTGGCGTAGATTACGACGGCACCCGTTCTGCCAGCAGCGAAAGCTCTGTAAACTACTCTATCCAGGAGTATGTAAACGACTGTGTCTATACCTTCGTTGATGCAGCCAACAAGAACAATATCGAGCATCCTAACCTCATCACCGAGAGTGGCCGCTCGCTCTCTGCCCACCACTCCGTATTGGTGATTGATGTCTTGGAGACTGCTTCCCTGCCGGAAATGCCAGAGGAGTTTGAAGCAAAGGAGACTGACCACCAGCTAGTGAAGGATCTCTATGAGATATGGGACAACCTGAATCCTCGCAACATGCTGGAAGACTGGCACGATGCCGAGCAGATTCGCGATGAGGCATTGCAGCTCTTCTCTCATGGTATCGTAGATTTGAAGACCCGTGCCGAGATTGAGGCGATGTACTGGAGCGTGTGCCACGAGATCAACAACCTTGCCAAGCACATGAAGCATGTGCCTGAGGAGCTTAGAGGATTGGACAAGATTCTTGCCGACAAGTATTTCTGCAACTTCTCATTGTTCCAGAGTCTGCCAGACAGTTGGGCCATCGACCAGCTCTTCCCTATCATGCCTATCCAGCGCTTGGACGAGCGTCCAACCCGCAACGCTACCTTGCAGGACATCACCTGCGACAGCGACGGAAAGATAGCCAACTTCGTAACCGATGGCCATATCGGCAACGTTCTCCCACTTCATCCCTTGAAGAAAAACGAGCCATACTATCTCGGTGTATTCCTTGTAGGTGCCTATCAGGAGATTCTGGGCGACATGCACAATCTTTTCGGCGACACCAATGCAGCCCACATCTCAGTAAAGGATGGCAAGTACTGCATCGACCAGATATTCGATGGCGAGACCGTAGAGGAGGTATTGGATTACGTACAGTACAATCCGAAGAAGCTCGTCCGCCAGTTGGAGCAGTGGGTAACCAAGAGTGTGAAGGAAGGCAAGATTTCACTCGATGAGGGTAAGGAATTCCTGGGCACCTATCGCAATGGTCTCTTCGGATACACTTATCTTCAGTAAGTGAAGAACGAAGAGTGAAGAGTGAAGAATTCAATTGCTTTACTAATCATAAAGTTCAAAGCTCAAAGTTCAATGTTCAAAGTTCAAAGTAACAATATGGAAAAAGTAACAGTAGTAAAGGTAGGCGGTGCCATCGTTGAAGACAGCGAGCAGCTGGCACAGCTCTTGAAGGATTTTGCAGCCATTTCCGGCAAGAAAGTATTGGTACATGGCGGTGGCCGCCGTGCCACCAAGGTAGCCGCAGCCCTCGGCATCGAGAGTAAGATGGTAAACGGCCGTCGCATCACCGATGCAGACATGCTGGAAGTGGTTACCATGGTGTATGGCGGTTTGGTAAACAAGAATCTGGTTGCCAAGCTTCAGGCTAACGGCGTGAATGCCCTCGGTTTGACAGGTGCTGATATGGATGTAATCCACAGTCACAAACGCCCATTGAAGGACGGCATTGACTTCGGGTTCGTAGGCGATGTAGAGCGTGCCAACGGCAAGATGCTCCAGACCCTGATTAACGAAGGCATCACCCCAGTGATGGCTCCGCTGACCCACGACGGCAAGGGCAATATCCTCAATACCAATGCCGACACCATCGCAAGCGAGACAGCCAAGGCTCTGGCTCCTTACTACGACGTGACATTGATATATAGTTTTGAAAAGAAAGGCGTGCTCAGCAATCCTGAGGATGACGACAGCGTAATTCCAGTGATTACTCATGCCGATTTTGAGAGATATAAAGCAGACGGTACCGTAGCAGGCGGCATGATTCCAAAGCTGGAGAATGCCCTTGCAGCCATCGATGCAGGCGTGAAAGAGGTGATTATCACCCTTGCTACCGCCATCGACGGAAAGCACGGAACTGTTATTAAGAGTTAAAAACAGAAATAATTCAGAGTTGCTTGTAACTTTTTTACAGGTGAGTCGTCATTAATTATAGAGGGATGAAAAAAATCAGTTTCCAAAACGATGTTTTGCCACTGAAGAATAAACTCTTCAGGCTGGCCCTTCGCATTACTCTCAACCGGGAGGAAGCGGAGGACGTTGTGCAGGATACCATGATTAAAGTCTGGAATGCCCGCGACAGATGGCAGGAGCTCGACTCCATCGAGGCCTACAGCCTCACCATCGCCCGCAACCTCTCGCTCGACCGCATCAAGAAGATGGACAATCAGAATGATTCGCTGGAAGAGCAGACCACGGAAAGGCTCGACGAGACATCATCCACTCCTTCCGAACGAATGATTCAGAAAGACAAGCTGAACATCGTAAGGAACATCATTAATGAGTTGCCCGAGAAGCAGCGCAGCTGTCTGCAACTTCGAGACATCGAAGGAAAATCCTATAAGGAAATAGCAGACATCCTCAGCATCACCGAAGACCAGGTCAAGGTGAATATCTTCAGGGCTCGACAAACAGTAAAACAAAGATTTCAACAATTCGACAGTTATGGATTATAAGTACATCAACCAACTTTTGGACCGCTATTGGAAGGCCGAGACTTCTCTCGAAGAAGAGGAGATTCTCCGTGCATTCTTCAGCCAGGACGAGTTGCCTGCCGAGCTGAAGCCATATCAGGCGCTCTTCTCTTACGAGATGGGCGAGGCTAAGCAAGAGACACTGGGTGATGACTTCGACCAGAAGATGATGGCGATGATTGAAGATGAATACACCAAGGAGCCAAACAAGGCGAAGGTCGTTTCATTGACAGAGCGTCTGAAGCCTCTCTTCAAGGCTGCTGCCGTGGTAGCCATCGTCTTGACCTTGGGCAACGCGGCCCAGGTTCCATTCCAGAACGATGTCGATAATCAGATTGAAAACGTAGGATACACCAAGAGTGGCAAGGGCGTTTCCGTAGCCATGGGCGATTCTGCTTCGGTTGACTCCATGCAGCGCACGGGCATCGACCAGATAAGCACCACCACCGCTTCTCCTACGATATTGAAGTAGTTATTTCTATGCTTTCTCTATATAAAAAATCATGTTTAGTAAAACAATTCTGAAACTGTGAAGTTTCAATTCTCTCAAATTTTTCATAACATACTAACGTATTAGGGCTGCCAGGATGTACTGGCAGCCCTTGCTGTTTTATAAATAAACTAATTCATAGTTTCGTGGGGCACAATTTATCGCCATCAAGAGTCATCATTTAAGGCTCCTGCCGGTCATCATTGATGACTCTTGCCGGTCTTCATATAAGGCTCCAGGCTAGCTTAAGAAGGAGGACTTGAAAGGGTGGTTTTCCTGATGGGGGTTAACAGGTTAACAGTTAACAGCCCGAAAATGCATACTACTCCCCACTCACATATTATAATAAGTATATATATATTTATATAATATAAGGTATGGGAAAGAGGGGGAGGATGCAAAAAAACAGCTGTTAACTGTTAACCTGTTAACTCCTTGCCCTCTTTGTTAACGAATCTAACTCATAGTTTTCTCCCCCAAAACTCACCGTTTCTTGGGGCAGAAGTCATTAAAAAAATAACACGGACAAATTGAATTTGTCCGGACAAATTGTCCGGCAGCTCATAACATACTGATTATTGCTCAGTTACAAGCACACGGACAAACGAGCCGGACAAATTCAATTTGTCCGTGTTTTATTTTTCAACCGAAAATCGAATATAAGTTCTATCATCGAAGCTCTTATTGCCCTCAACGATGCCCTTGGTGGCGATAAAGGAATGGATGTTCTGAGGGTCATTTGCGATTTGCTCTGCCAATGATGCCTCGCTCGCTGCCAAGGTTGGTTTCAGGAATGGATAGCCATCGCTCGCCAATACTACTTCATTGAGAGATAAAACAGGCTTCGTTTGCTCTTGAAAGTATGTTTCAATGCTACTTGAAGCAGGCTTCATTTTTAACGCAACAACCTTCACTCCCTCCCGATAGATAGGAAATCCATCGATAACCGTATAGGTCTGGTTCTGCCCGGAAAGCATCGCCTCGATCAATAATGGCTCTATCTGCTTTCTAGCCTCAGCAGGCGAAAGGCCCTGCTCTATCAGCTCCACCCTCTTCCGGGCAATCTCCTGCTCATAAGGCTTGCCGTTCTCATAGAGTTTTCCGGCGATAATGGCCTGGCAATCGCCCACCATCCATACTTCATTCCTTGTACGGCTATAGAGGATAGCCGAGGCAGTAAGTCGCTCTTCGGGATGCTCCTTCAAACGTTCTTCCACCCCTAGCTTTTCATACACTTTATTATATATATACGCTGTTACGCCCTGGCAGAAATCATCCGCCGAGGCATCCGCTTTCAACTCCTCACGAATATACTCCGAGATAAGCATCATGGCATATCTTCCGTTCTTCATATCAGGATTGAGATGCTTCGGCGTCTTGCTCGTACTGCCATCAATCACAGCAATGAAATCATCGGTAACTACCATTCCATCCTCACAAGCCTCCTGGCTCTTCTTTCCTATAATGCTGCTTTCTATTATCTTCATAAAATCTACTGATCTATCTGATTATATATCTGAAAAAAGGCTACCCATTCAGGTAACCTTTTTACTCGTTTATTATCTCTTAAGCCTTTGCTTTCTTTAATCTGATAATCATCTGTATGAAACTTGGAATCATGATGCAGAGAGAGAAGCCTACGGCATAATACATGGTCTTCTCATCGCCATGGAAGAGGTCGATGAGTTTGCCATCGCTCTGAGGCATGATATTGGATAGAACATACGCCATCGTATTGTTCACCCAGTGGAGCAGGATGCCCGGAACAAGACTCTTGGTGCGATAATACATCCACCCCAGGAGCAAGCCCATCAGGAGGGCATTGACAAACTGCGCTACGTTGGCGTGAGCCAGACCGAAGATGGCAGCCGAAATCATGATGGCTACCCAATGGTTCTTCTTGCTCATAAGACCCAGCAGGGTGCGGAGAACGGCTCCACGGAACACAACCTCCTCAGCAAAAGGCGCCAGAACGCCGATAGCCACATAGCCCCAAGGCTCCTTCATGAGCGATGCGAATATCTGCTCGGTATTCTCGTCCATCTCGATGCCTATCTGCTCATAGATGAACTCCAGAGGAATGATGGTTCCCAGGGTGAACAATGCCACCCAGAGAAGCGTTGCCCAAGGCTTGGAAAGCAGATAATCGCGGGTCAGCGGTGTCCACTTCGTCTTCAGGAAGATGACGAGGGTGATAACGTTGCTGAACGCTGAGGTAAGCGCCGTCAGGATAGGATTGCTGCCCGAACTGATAGCCAGGAGCGTTGCCTGGTAACCTTCGCCCTTAATGCCCGCCCAGATTCCTACGCCAGCATACATCACGATAATCTGTACTACTATAAATATAATAAGGTAGAGGACGATATCCGTCAAACCTCTCTTTAAATTAATCTTTGCCATTGCTTTTACTGTTTTATAATTAATCGTTTATAGTTAATAGCATTCTCGCTATCATTCCGCTTCCTTTTCAAAGAGATCCAGCACGGTCTGCTCATCCTCTTTCAGCTGCGCCGCCAACTCCTCGGGACTGTCAAACTTCTGTTCGCCCCTTATTCGCTTCACGAAGCTTACGAGCAAGAGCTGGTCGTAAATATCGCCTTCGAAATTGAAGATGTGCGTCTCTAGCGTCAGTTGTCTGCCATTGAAGGTTGGGCGATTGCCCACATTCATCATTCCCCGTTTCCATACCACCGTATTCTCCAGTCTTACCCTTACGGCATAGACACCAGGGGCAGGAATCAGCTGTCCGAAGTGAGAGATGTCGAGATTGGCTGTAGGGAAGCCGAGCTTTCTGCCTTCATGGAATCCGTTCACCACCTTTCCGATGAGGGTGTAAGGGAAACCGAGGCACCGGGCTGCCATCTCCACTTCTCCCTCTTTCAGGAAAGAGCGGATTACGGAAGAAGAGATGTTGATGCCATCTATCTGGAAGGCTTCGTTCCTGATTACCTCGATGCCCATCTCCTTGCCGTAGCGCACGTAATCTTCGAAAGTCTCCTCGCGGTTATGACCGAAGCGATGGTCGTAGCCGATGAAGAGTTTCCTTACGTTGAGATGGTCGTGGAGCACCTGCTGCATAAACTCTCTTGCCGACATGGCAGCCATCGCCTTGTCGAAATGCAACACCACAGCATTATCCACTTCCGTCTTCGAAAGCAGCAGCAGTTTGGAATCGAGCGTGCTCAACATCTCCGGCTGATAATCCGCCTGCAATACCTTGCGAGGATGCGCATCGAAAGTGATAACGGTGGATTGCAAGCCATCCTTTCGTGCTGTCTCTACGAGATGATGAATCAGGAACTGATGTCCCCGATGCACCCCATCGAAGAAACCGATGGTTGCCACACATGGCGGCAACTGCACGGTATCGTTATAATGTATTGTATTCATTCTATCTTTATCGTTCATATCAGAAGAATCCCCTGTGGGTTATCTTCTCTTTGCCATCATTCTCTTAAAAGCTCTCCATAGCTCGCCCACCCAAAGTACAACGGAGGTTGAGCCGATGATGAGCAGCCACTCGTGGAGCGACAATGGTGTGGTGCGGAACATTTCGCCACCAAAGGTTACGATAATCCACTGACCCACCAAGACCAGTACAAGCACCAGAATCATTCCCTTATCCTTCAGGAAATGGCGGAAGGCGGTGTGATGACTCATCAGCGCCTTGGCATTGAAGAGGTTCCAGAACTGAATCATCACGAAGGTGGTGAAGAACATGGTCAGTTCATGCACATCTACTCCACCCTTGCCTCTGCGCTCACAGTAAACCAGCAGGGCGAACATCACGAGGAAGAAGACGATGCCGCAGAACAGGATGCCGAAACCGATACTCTTGTTGATGATGAAATCGGATGCCTTGCGTGGTTTATCCTTCATCACCTCGTGAGATGGAGGCAATGAGGCAAGTGCCAAGGCTGCGAAGGTATCCATGATAAGGTTCACCCAGAGAATCTGAGTAACCGTCAGAGGCATCTCGGTTCCGATGACAGAGCCGCCAAGCACCAGCAGGAGGGCTGCCACATTCACGACCAACTGGAAGAAGAGGAAGCGCTGCAGGTTGCGATAGAGCGAGCGTCCCCACATCACGGCGTTGGCGATAGACTTGAAGGAATCATCGAGCAGGGTCATATCCGAAGCCTCCTTAGCCACGGAAGTTCCCGAACCCAGCGACAAGCCCACGTGGGCATAGTGAAGTGCCGGAGCATCGTTGGTACCGTCGCCTGTAACGGCAACCACCTCGCCACGCTTCTGGAGCATCGCCACCAGTCGCTGCTTATCGGTAGGACGGGCACGGCTCATCACACGGATATCCTTTGCCCGTTCGTAAGCCTCTTCGTCAGAAAGAGCCTCCCACTGTTCGCCCGTAATCATCTGCTGGTCGAGCGAAGTCATGGAGCCATCTGCTCCTATATTCTCAGGTTCATCTTCGAAGACACCTATCTGCTTGCCTATCTCCATGGCGGTGGCAGCCGTATCACCCGTAACCACCTTCACCTCGATACCCGCATGACGGCACTCCTGCACGGCGGCAGGAACATCCGGACGGATAGGATCGGCAATGGCTGCAATGGCTTGCAGCTGAAGATCGTTGGCATCGAGAAGTGCTACCACTTCGGCAGTAGAGGTTCTGGAAGTTCTCATGATAGAAGCTTCTACCTTCTTATAGGCGAACGCCAGGGTTCTCATCGCCTTATGCTGCCACTCATCGAGTTCTTCGGCAGTCTGTTTCTGCATTCTATCTTCGATGATGCATTTCTTCATCACGATTTCAGGCGCACCCTTCACGAAGAGATAGGTCTCGCCATCAACTTCTGCCAAGGTTGCCATCATCTTTCTCTCGGTAGAGAAAGGCAACTGCTTGAGCACGTTCACCTGCTTGCGGAGTTCTTCATAATCCTTGCCCTGGGCATCGAGCCAGAGCAGGAGAGCCGACTCGGTAGGGTTTCCGATAGGTTTGCCGTCATTCAACTCGGCTGTAGAGTTGAGGGCGATGGCAGTATCGAGCAGCGCCTCATCGCCCTGCTTGAGTTCCAGGGCGCTCACCTGCATCTTGTTCTGGGTAAGCGTACCGGTCTTATCGGTACAGATCACGGTAACAGCACCCATGGTTTCGCAGGCATGGAGCTTGCGCACCAGATTGTTCGACTTCAGCATTCTTCGCATGTTGAGCGCCAGAGAAAGGGTAATCGCCATCGGCAATCCCTCCGGCACCGCCATCACAATCAGGGTAACAGCCATCATGAAGTATTTCAGCACGATTTCTGCCATATAGAAATAATCCTTGCCGCCCCATGCCGGGTTGGTGAGGATATCGTGAATCAGGAAGATGAAGAAGGCTGCCACAGATACCACGGAGCCTACCTTGGAAATCATTTTTGCCAACTTATCGAGCTGCATGTGAAGCGGTGTCTCCACCGAAGTCTGTTCGGTAGATTTCTTCGCCACCTTACCAATCTCGGTAGCATCGCCCACGGCAGTAACCACGAACTCGCCCCTACCATTCATCACCATGGTAGAACGGAGGATGACGTTGCGTGGATAGGCTCCATCGCCACCGCCTTCCAGAGATTTCTCGGCAACCGGTTCGCCCGTAAGGGTAGATTCATTCATCTGCAGGTCGTTGCAGACGATGAGTTCGCCATCGGCAGGCACCTCGTCGCCCACTTCCACGAGTACCACATCTCCCACCACCACATCGCGGCGTGGAATTTCCTTCACCTTACCATTGCGGCGCACCTTTACCAGCTGCTCTTCGCTGAGCGCCGTGAGCAGATTAAACTTCTTAGCCGCATCGCGCTCAAAGTAGAAGCCCACGGTGGTAGCAAGGAAAACTGCCACGAAGATACCGATGGTCTCCATGAAATTCTTTTCGATGAAAGCGAGGATAAGGGAAACGAAAGCCGCAACGAGGAGTATCTGGATAATCGGATCGCGATACTTATCCAAATACAGTTTCCATAATGAGGTACGTTGAGGAGGGGTGAGCACGTTTTTGCCATGCAGTTCCCTACTCTGTTTTACTTGTTCGTCGGTAAGACCGATTCTTTTGTTTTTGTCTATGTCCATTTCTGAATAGAAATACTTTTCTTTTGTACGATTAATAAGTACATACGCACGTGTGCGCACATAATTTTGGTGCAAAGATACGCTATTTTTCTGATTCAAGGAAAATTTTTAAGATTTTATTTGGTTATTTGCCTAAAATCTAGTATCTTTGCACTCGAATTTGATAAAAATTCAATGGACTTGTAGCTCAGTTGGTTAGAGCAACAGACTCATAATCTGGAGGTCCTAGGTTCAAGCCCTAGCTGGTCCACTTTGAAAATCAAGCAGTTAAGCAGAAAGTGCTTAACTGCTTTTTTCGTTTTCAGGAAACAATGATTGAAACCGCGCATTCAAGCATGCAGAAAGAATGTACATCCTAAAAGCAACACCGTAATTCCTCTTTTAAAATTTGGTGGTTTCAATTATTTGCCGTATCTTTGCGCCATACAAATAAAGGAGAAAGGATTATGGCAAACAATGAATACAGAAAGCTGCCTATAGGCATACAATCTTTCAACAAGATAAGAGAAGAAAACTATCTCTATGTTGATAAGACTGACATCATTTGGGATTTGGCGAACAAAGGTAGAAGGTATAATTACTTGAGCCGTCCTCGCCGATTCGGAAAGTCTGTGCTCATTGATACGCTACAATGTTACTTTGAAGGAAGAAAGGAACTCTTCGAAGGTCTCAAAATCATGGACTTGGAGAAGGATTGGAAGGCAAATCCTGTGATTCGACTCGACATGAGCCGTGGAGGCGCCAATGCAGAAACCTTGCGTTCGTACCTGAATCTGCGATTCGGATACTACGAAGAGAAGTATGCCATCACTCCCGATCCTACCGCCCAGCTTGCCGACCGCTTTGATGCCATCATTACGACGGCATACAAACAGACGGGCTTGAAGGTTGCCATCCTCATCGACGAATATGACTCTCCACTCCAGCACTCTTGGAAGACCCCGGAACACGAAGCATGCACCGAGGTATACCGTGAAGTCTTTGCCATTTTAAAGGCCGATGATGAATACGAGCGTCTGGTCTTTATCACAGGCATCACCAAGTTTACGCAGATTTCCCTTTTCTCCGTGCTCAACAATTTAACCAACATCAGTTTCCTCCCTGAATATGCAGCCATCTGCGGCATCACTGAGGAGGAGATAAAAGAAAACTTCAAGCCTGAACTTGAAAAAATGGCAGAGGTAAACGGATGGACTTTACAGGAAACCCACGACAAGCTGAAGGACTACTACGACGGTTACCATTTCAGTCGCAGAAACATGGTTGACGTCTACAATCCTTTCAGCCTCATCAATGCGCTTGACACTCAGGATCTCAACAGTTATTGGGCATCTTCGGGAGCCACTTCCATGCTGCCGAAGTTCATCAAGGATGCTGAGTTGCGCCTACCTGATTTTGAGGATTGCATGATTCTCCGCAACACATTGGAGACTTCCGATGTTACTGGCGGAGGTCCAGAACTCTTCTTATATCAATCAGGTTATCTCACCATCAAATCGTGCGTAGGAAATGTCTATCACCTAGGTTTCCCAAATGAAGAGGTAAAACAGGCGCTCTACGAATGCGTACTGCCTGCATTGACCATGCGACAAGAGGCTGATACGCAGTCTCTGCAAGCGCAGTTGTACCAATATCTGGAATACAAAGAGTTAGATAAAGCGATGAAAGCGCTCAAAGCATTGGTTGCCGATGTGCCTTACAGCAACAAGAAGTTGGCATCCATGGATATGGAAGAGCGTTACCGTCTGATCATCAGTACCATCTTGAATGCCATCGGTTTGAAGGTGGAAGTAGAGCACATGCTTTCTACTGGCAGAATCGACCTCATTGTCAAAACAACTCATCACATCTACGTAATAGAGTTGAAGTTAAGAAACAACGGAGGCAAGGAAGCTGCCATCAAGCAAATTCAAGACCGACAATACCTGGAGCCTTTCAAGGCCGACAAGCGAGAGGTAGTAGGCTTAGGCATAGAACTAGACGAAGAAGGCAAAGGCGTTTTGGATTGGGAAATGGTAAATGAAGAATAAAGCAATAAACTACATTGGCAATAAATTCGGGAACTTCATTGTATGGATAATACTGCATGAAGAAATTCTACATTAAACACAAACCAACTTCTACTATTATGTGGAGGTTGGTTTTGTTTTTTAGCTAATTATCCATAAAAACAAAAATTTGGTTACCAAAATGGTTGCCAAGTCAAATAAAAACATTATCTTTGCACCGTAAACTTTAAAACATTTAAGATTATGTTAGTAGTCAGTACAAGAGATTTCAGAACAAACCAGACCAAATACCTTAAAAAGGCAAACGCTGGTGAACACGTGATTTTAAAGTCACGTACAGGTAGCTTCAAGATTGTACCTATCAGCTCAGATGATATTGTGAGCAACAAGAGAGACCTTGCAGCTGAACTTCGTGGTGCTTTGCAGGAAGTAAAAGACCATATGGAAGGAAAGAAACAACTTCAATCCTTAGACAGTCTTCTCGATGAGCTATAATCTTCACGTTTCTTCTTACTTTGCCAAAGAAGCCAGACGATTGAGTAAGAGTATCCGGCAAAAAAGAGGCCAACTGAAGCTTTTGCAACCAAGTTGCAGAAACCTTTTCGTAATTTTGCAACCGAAATAGAAAAAGGAACTGAATGTTCCTGGTTATATAGAACTAAAAGTATTGCAAAATTATGGAAGAAATGAAACTTTCTCACGAACATCATCATGAATGCCATTGTGAAGATTCTCACGAACATCACCATGAAGAAGGCGGTTTGAAATCCAAACTCTTTCTGATAGGAGCAACCATCATCCTCCTGATTATCGCTGTTTTCATCGAAAAGAATTACGACCTGGCTACCTGGCAGTTACTCCTCGTCTATCTCATTCCTTATTTATTAATAGGACACGAGACGCTGGGCGAAGCTGCAGAAGGCATTGCCAAGGGCGATATGTTTAACGAAAACTTCCTGATGGCTATCGCTACCATCGGAGCCCTTTGCATCGGATTCTTTCCTGGATCAGACACAGAATTCCCGGAGGCAGTCTTCGTGATGCTCTTCTTTCAGGTGGGCGAACTCTTCGAAGGATATGCGGAAGAAAAGAGCCGCGACAGTATTTCGCATCTGATGAATATCCGACCAGACGTGGCGAATGTTGAAAGAAACGGAAAAGTAGAGTCGGTTTCGCCGGAAGACGTCAAGATAGGAGAAACTATCGTAATCCGTCCGGGAGAGAAAGTGCCTTTGGATGGCGTTGTCATTGAGGGCAATTCAGCCTTGAATACTGTTGCCCTGACGGGAGAAAGTATGCCACGGGATTTGAACGAAGGCGATACTATCATGTCTGGATGCATCAACCTGTCGGGAGTGGTTCGTGTACGCACCACCAAGAGTTTTGGCGAAAGTACCGTATCCAAGATTATTTCTCTGGTAGAGAGTGCAGACAAGAACAAGTCGAAGAGCGAGGCTTTCATCACCCGTTTCGCCCGAGTCTATACTCCTATCGTTGTTTTCGCAGCCATTGCCCTGGCTTTTATTCCTCCATTCCTGGCAGCTACGGGAATCGTTGGCGAAGGAACCTTTGGCGAGAACTTCCCGTTATGGCTCAACCGCGCCTTGATATTCCTGGTAGTATCCTGTCCTTGCGCCCTGGTCATCAGCGTGCCCCTCACCTTCTTTGGCGGCATCGGCGGAGCATCCCGGAACGGTATTCTCATCAAGGGCAGCAACTATATGGATGCTTTAGCCAAGGTGGGAACCGTTGTGTTCGACAAGACGGGTACCTTGACCCACGGAGAGTTTGCCGTGGCAGCTGTTCATGCAGACGCTTCCTGCCCAGACCATCCATCCCACAATGCAGATAATGTGCATATTGGCGAATATTCTGACAAGGAGAAGATTCTGCTGCATTTGGCGGCTCATGCTGAACATTTCACTACCCACCCTATCGGAGCAGCCCTGCGTACTGCCTTCCCTCAAGAAGCAACGGATGGCTGCGAGGTGACCGATGTAGAGGAGATTGCAGGACAGGGTATCCGTGCCAAAGTGAACGGCAAGGTGGTTTGCGTGGGCAACAAGAAGATGATGGAAAACATCGGCGCAAAATGGCACGACTGCAACCAGGTGGGAACCATCATCCACGTCGCCATTGATGGCAAGTACGCGGGACATATTGTAATCAACGACACCCTTAAGGGAGGAAGCGCCCACGCCATCAGAGAGCTGAAAGAACTGGGAGTGGAGAAAACGGTAATGCTGACGGGTGACCGCAGAGAAGTGGGAGAAGATGTTGCCCACAAACTGGGACTGGACGAGTGCCGCGCAGAACTGCTGCCAACCGACAAGGTTTCGCATGTAGAGCAACTGCTGAAGACAAAAACAGCAGGCAAGACGCTCGCTTACGTAGGCGATGGCATCAACGATGCCCCTGTATTGAAACGTGCCGATGTGGGCATTGCCATGGGTGGACTGGGTAGCGATGCTGCCATCGAAGCTGCCGATGTAGTACTGATGGATGATGACCCTAGAAAGATTGCCCTTGCCGTGAAGATAGCCAGGAGAACCATTCATATCGCTCACGAGAACGTGGTATTTGCCATCGGAGTGAAGGTTGCCGTACTGATTCTCGCCACCATTGGTCTCGGCACCATGTGGATGGCTGTCTTTGCCGATGTAGGTGTTACGGTACTGGCTGTATTGAACGCCATGAGAAGTTTGGGTAAAAATCGTCTTTTTTATCGTTAAATACCAAAATAAGTTGTATCTTTGCAACCGAATTATAATATACAATACTGAATAGTTATGTATAAAAAAGACATTTTGACTATGAATAAGATTTTTAAACTCATCTTCGTGCTCTGCTGCTTCTGCGGCATTGCACAGGCTCAGCCTCAACGCCCTAAGCTCGTTGTAGGCATCGTTATCGACCAGATGCGATGGGATTATCTCTATCGCTACTACGCCCGCTACGGCGAAGGCGGATTCAAGAGAATGCTCGGAGAAGGATTCAGCGTAGAAAACTGCAAGATTCCTTACATTCCTTCGGTTACAGCCATCGGCCACTCTTCTATCTGGACCGGTTCCGTTCCTTCCATCCACGGAATTGCAGGAAACAACTTCGTGAAAGATGGAAAGGTAGTGAATTGTACTGCCGACGATACCGTCAACCCTGTAGGTTCTGACAGCAAGGCTGGCAAGATGTCACCTCGCAATCTGTGGGTAACCACCATCGGCGATGAACTCCGTCTGGCTACCAACAACCGCTCTAAGGTGATTGGTGTAGCCTTGAAAGACAGAGCTTCCATCCTCCCTGCGGGTCATCACGCCAATGGCGCTTTCTGGTTTGATGACAAGTCGGGCAAGTTCATCACCAGTACTTTCTATATGGATAAGTTGCCAGAGTGGGTGAACAAGTTCAACAAGCAGAAACTCCCAAACAAGTATCTTTCCAAGAAATGGGAGACGCTCTACCCCATCGATTCCTATAAGGAGAGCACCAACGATGACAACAACTACGAGAACGGCATCGCTGAGGGCGAGAAGGCGGTATTGCCACTCGATCTGCCTACCTTATATAAGAAGCATGGTTACAAGATTCTCCGCAACACTCCATTCGGCTGCAACCTGACCTTCGATATTGCCAAGGCTGCCATCGCGGGCGAGAACCTGGGTAGAAACACAGATACTGACCTGCTGACCATCAGCTGCTCAAGCACCGATTACATCGGTCATCAGGTGGGCGTGAACGCTATCGAAACAGAGGATTGCTATCTCAGATTAGATAAGGCACTGGCGGATTTCTTCGCTTATCTCGACCAGACCATAGGCAAAGGAAATTATCTCACTTTCCTCACCGCCGACCACGGAGGCGTAAACAACGCTACCTTCCTGCAGGATCAGCGAATCCCTGCCGGCATCTGGAACAAAAAGGGATTGGTAGAAGAGCTGAATCAGATTCTGAAAGCTAAGTTCAATACCGACAAAGATCTCGTGAAGACGATCATGAACTACCAGGTGTTCTTCAACACAGATATCATCGAAGAACTCGGTTTGGATTACGCAGCCATCAAGCAGGCAGTGGTAGATAGATTGAAGAAAGACAAGGATGTGCACTATGCCTTCGACATGGAGAAAACCTCCACAGAGAGCATTCCTGCAGAGCTGAAGTTCCGTGCCATCAACGGTTACAACCGTGAGCGCAGCGGAAGCGTCCAGATTGTACTGAAGCCAGCCCACTACGAATACGGCAACGGAAAGGGAACCAGCCACGGAGCATGGAACCCATACGATATCCATATACCTTGCCTGTTTATGGGTTGGGGCATTCAGCACGGCGAGAGCGCCCGGCCTCACTATATGACGGATATTGCCGCTACCGTATGTGCGATGCTGCATATTCAGGCACCTAACGGTTGCATCGGCACACCAATATTCTAAACAAAACAAAGGCTAGGTTTCCCAGAATCGGGAACCTAGCCTTTATTATTTATTTCCTCTTCAAAAGAGAAACTCTTTTATTCTTTCATGCAGATTGTATTCTTCATGCATGATTATATTCTTTCATGCATGATTTTCCTAATCATCATTCATGATTTCCATATATTCCTCGTAGGAAATATATCTGCCACCCATCGACTTGAGATGCGGGGTTTCCAGCTGACAATCTATCATCTTACCTCCATGCTCCTGCAGATAACGAGCCAGGAAGATAAGGGCTATCTTAGAGCCTGATGGAACCTTGGAGAACATGCTCTCGCCAATGAAGACCTTGCCGATGGTGACGCCATAAAGTCCGCCCACCAACTCTCCAGTTTCATTATCCCATACTTCCACGCTTGCCGCAAAGCCCTGCTCATGAAGGGCGGTGAATGCCTGGATGATGTTTTCGCCCAGCCAGGCACCCTCTTCCTCATAGCGGCCATTGGTCTTGCTGCAGGCACGAATCACAGCATCAAAATCTTCGTTGATTCCTACGCTGTATCGGTTCTTCCTCAGCAAGGTACGCATGGAATGACTGATGTGGATTTCGCCCGGGAAGATGACGAAGCGCTTCATCGGACAGAACCAGAGTATCTCCGGCTGGTCGCGAAAGCTATACCAGGGAAAGATGCCGTTGCTGTAAGCCAGCAGCAGGCGGTCGATGCTCAAGTCGCCACCTATCGCAAAACATCCGTCATCATCGCCGTAATGCGGATCGGGAAAATAAATCTCTTCCGCATTTTCATCTATCTGTAATATCATCGCTTTCTAACAATTAATCACCAATTCCTTACCATCGAAATCTACGCAGCCCTTGCCTGCCTTCTTGAGCTTGCCGAAGAGCAGAGCCTTCATCAGGATAGGCTTCAGGCGGTTGCCGATGACACGGTCCATCTCGCGGGCTCCATATTCCTTGGTGAAGCCCCACTCCAGAATCTTCTCTCTTGCCGCATCGGTAAGCGTGACAGAGACTCCCTTTGCAGCCAACTTAGCATCAAGCTGACGAAGCTTCTTGGCAAGAATCAGTTCTGCCATGTGCTTATCCATATCGTTGAACACCACGGTATCGGAAAGACGGTTGATGAACTCTGGTTTGAAGGTCTTCTTCACCTGTGCCAGCATCGCCTCGCCACGGGTAACATTACCGCCGAAGCCTACGCTTGCCTGGGATGCATACTGTGCTCCGGCATTGGAAGTCATCACGAGGATTACGTTTCTGAAATCTGCCTTCTGCCCCTTGTTGTCGGTCAATCGGGCATAGTCCATCACCTGAAGCAGGATGTTATAGATGTCGCTATGCGCCTTCTCAATCTCATCGAGCAGGAGCACGCAGTTTGGTGTCTTGCGGATGGCATCGGTCAGAAGACCGCCATCTTCATAACCCACGTATCCGGCAGGCGAACCGATGAGCTTAGCCACGGTATGCTTCTCGGTGTATTCACTCATATCGAAGCGCACCAGCTCGATGCCGAGTTCCTTTGCCAGCACACGGACCACCTCGGTTTTACCCACGCCCGTAGGCCCCACGAAGAGCAGCGAAGCCATCGGCTTGTCATCATCCACCAGTCCAGCCTTCGCCATCATCACAGCCTCAACCACCTTATCCACAGCCTTGTCCTGACCATAGATCTTGTCGAGTATGCGCTGGCGGAGTGTAGCCAGAGAATCATTGTTTTCATCCTTGATGGCAGCCGCATCTATCTTGCAGACCTTGGTAAGCATCTGCTGGATAATCGCCTTGGTAACGTAAGAACGCTGGCGATATTCCACAGGATGCACCTCCAGATAAGCACCCGCCTCATCCATCAGGTCGATGGCCTTGTCTGGCAGACAGCGGTTGCTGATGTATTTGGCACTGGCACGGACGGCATATTCCAGAGCGTCCTTGCGATAAGTCACGTTGTGGAACTTATTGTATTTATACTGCAAGCCCTCCAATATCTTGATAGCCTCCTCCTCGGTAGGTTCCTTGATGTCAATCTGCTGGAAGCGGCGCACGATGCCCTTGCTCTGAGCCATGTAGCGGTTGAACTCCTCGTAGGTGGTAGAGCCGATGAATCGGATGTCGCCAGCCTCCAGATACTGCTTGAGCATATTGGAAGCATCAGGTCCACCATCAGAGCCACGACCTGCACCTATCATATTATGAATCTCATCAATATAGATGATGGTGTTGCCTTCCTTGGCGGCTCCCTCCATCACCATCTTGATACGCTTTTCGAAATCGCCACGATACTGGGCGCCGGCAAGCATCTGTCCCATGTCCATGCCATAGATGCGTGCTCCCTTGAGACGATCAGGCACCTGATTCTCGTTGATGAGTTTGGCAAGACCATAAACCAGGGCTGTTTTACCTACGCCCGGTTCGCCGATGTGGAGCGGATTGTTTTTTTCGGCACGACAGAGCACCTGGATGGTTCTATCCAGTTCCTGCTCTCTGCCGATAAGCGGATTATGCTCCTCCACTTGATCAGAGATGCAGGTAACCAACTGATGCCAATCCTGAGGCTGTCGGCTTCTGCCTTCCTCCTCGTCTTCATCATAGTCATTGTCATAATCGTCGTCATCATAGTCAACACCTATGCCCATATTAGCCTCCGCAGCCTCATTTTCCAGCGGATAATAGCTATCCACACTCGCCAGGAATTCGCCCTGACGGTCGCCCACATTCTTGCACAACAGGAATGCAGCTTCCGAATTCTGCAAGCCAAACATTGCCTGTACGAAATGAGGCACGTTCACGAGTTTTCGGTCAGCGGCAGCAGCCAAGGCGCATGCCGTACCAAACATCGTCTTGAAGAGCGATGAAGGCTCAGGCAGATATTTGATATTTTCAGGCACACGCTCCTGCTTGGCGAGCCATCCCACCAAGTCCTCATGCATCTTGAGACTATCTACGCCTTCCTCCTGCAATGCCTGACAGAAGGCGTACTGCCTGAGCAAAGACAAGAGCATGTGCTCCGGCATCACAAACTCATGATCGAAGAACCGAGCCTGCTTCATTGCGTCATCCATCAAGACACTCATATATCGGGTTAATCCCATACTGTCCATTCTATTCTTTTCCCTTCTTTTTTATGGGGAAAGCGAAAGAAGTAAATATCATCCTAGGGGCTATCGTCCCCCAAAAATCACTCTAACTTGCCTTCACTTCCCTCTAAATTCCCATTTATTATTCTGGCATATAAGTGAGCTTCAGTGGATACTTCTGCGTACGGGCTTTCTCCATCGCTTTCTCCACTTTGCTCTTGGCGATGTCATAGCTGTAGGTGCCCACCACGGCTTTCTCCTCGTGATGAACCTTGAGCATGATTGCTTCAGCCTCAGCCTGCGACTTGAAGAAGATGGATTCGAGGATTTCTACCACGAAATCCATCGGTGTAAAGTCGTCGTTGAACATCATTACCACGTAACGCCCCGGCTCCTTGAGCCTGGTTTTCTGGCGTTCACGAATTGCTGTCTGTTCTTGAGCCATATTTGAATTATTACTTTGTATAAGCATTGGTAATCTCCACGACATAGACATCGTGGAATCCGCCCTTGGCACCATACCACTGCAGCAAGTCCTTAGCGAGGAACTTCTCCGCCGTCATATTGTCCTTATAGAGTTTGCGGCATTCCAGAGTGAGTCGAGATTGCTCGAATGCGATGCTGCCGTTATCGGTCTCAACAGGAGTCAATCCTGTTTCCTTTGCCTTATCGAAATCACGTCCACTCTTAGAACCGCAGAAGTTATATATCTTTCGAGCCTCCTCGCTATGACCGAGGAAAGAGAGGGTCATGAATTCATTCTCCTCGATGATGCCATGGGTGTAGCGTTCCGGACGGATACAAACTACTGCCACCGGCTTGTTCCAAAGCCATCCCAGGCAGCCCCATGAGGCGGTCATCATATTGAATTTCTCCTTATTGCCGGCACAAACCAGCATCCACTCCTTACCTATCGTGTCGAAGATATTATCATTCAGTTCTTTTACGTTGATTTTCTCCATTTTATCTGTTCCTTTCTTTTTATTTACTAATAGTTTTAATGATGAAATCATACAGCATTCAGCAAAAGCCATGCCAAGTCATTGCCGAAGGCTGCTCATATCAGTTGCAAAGATACAAGAATAATCTGAAAAAGCAAATGATTCTCCAAGAAAATCGCAAAATAGATAGGAATAGATTGAATCCTGCTCAAAACAATTGGCATAAAAGCCACTCTCGATTTTACTCTTCACTCTTCACCAAATCGCCGGGACCCCCTGTGTTTATCGGCATTACGGGAGGTGAAGAGTGGTCCTTCACTCTTCACAACTCTTCACAACCCTTCACCTGAACAGCGTCCTGACGTTCAGTTTTTTATCTCAGGAGAGCAAGATATTGCCCTTGCCGTGGCAATATTTTGCCCCGACCAGGCACAAAACGAAACGTCGTGACAGAAAAAAATCTTCTACAGGACGATTATTTTTTCCTAGTAAGAGAATCCTCGCATTTAGTGCAGGAACGGACCAAAAGCCCTAAAACAACTAATCCCAAAAGGGCGAAAACTTCAAAAAAAGGTGAAGAGTGAAGAGTAAAATACAAATTCGCTTGATTTAAATTAAAACTTTACGATGGAAATAAAATAAATCACATTTTGCTTTGTCTTTTCGAGGAAAGGCAGTACCTTTGCACCCCGAATGCCGAAAACCGTGCAGGCTTGCGGCTTCGATTTATTATTCATTTATAAACATTTTATTTAATGTACAAAACAATTTTCAACAAGCGCAACAGCTTGAAGTTCAACCGATTCTCTAACAAGAATTACTCACTCTTCGCAGTTTTGGGAAGAGAGGTTCTTGTTGGTGCACTCAGCGTTGCTACCCTGAGCCATGCTAAGGCAGCAGGCGTAAGCACAGAGGGAGCCAAGGTTGATTCTACCCTCTACAAGGGCGGAAAGGCTTACGAGCTGGATGCGGTGAGCGTTACCGGATCTCGTGCGCCGATGACTGTAGAGCAGTCACCTAAGATTGTGTCTGTCATTACCCGCGAAGATATTCATCGTGCGGCTGCGCAGACTATCAACGATGTATTGAAATTAGCTACCGGCGTGGATGTCCGTCAGCGTGGTGGCTTTGGTGTTCAGACGGATATCTCCATCAATGGTGGGACCTTCGACCAGATTACCATTCTCTTGAATGGTGTCAACATTTCCAATCCACAGACTGGTCACAATGCTTCTGATTTTCCTGTAGCTCTTGCCGACATCGATCACATCGAAGTGCTCGAGGGGGCAGCATCGCGCTTATTCGGAACTTCAGCCTTCAATGGTGCCATCAATATCGTGACCAAGAAGGCACAGAATGATGGAATATCTGCAAGTGTAGAAGGCGGAAGCTTTGGAAGTTTCGGAGCACAGGGACGTGTGCAGACGGCTTATGCCAAAGGCAAGTGGACACACGCCTACTCTGCCAGCGGAGGCTACAAGCGTTCGGACGGAGGAACAGACAACAGCGACTTCGAGAAAGGACAAGGTTTCGGACAGGTTAACCTGAGCTACGACCAGTGTTTCGACATCAATGCTCAGGTGGGGATCTCTACCCAGAGCTACGGTGCCAATACTTTCTACAGCGCCAAATATAACAACCAATATGAGAAGACTGACCACGGTATGGCTTCTCTCAACCTGAGTCTGCACAACCAGGAGAAGACCTGGGAGATTGCGCCTCAATTCTATTATAACAATTTCAAGGACCATTATCAGTTGATTCGTGGAAAGGCTGGAGCTGCAGCAGGCGAGAACTATCACGACCTCGATGTTTATGGTGGTGGACTGAATGCCAACGTAGCTTGGGTTTGGGGTAAGACCGCAGTGGGTTTCGACATCAGCAAGGAGTGCATCTACTCTACTGCATTGGGCGAGGAACTCGCAGAGAAAGACTATAAGGACATCTCAGGTTCTGACCGTCAATATACCCGAAAGGGCGAGCGCACCAATACCAACATCATGTTGGAGCACAACTTCATCTTCGGCGGCTTCACCTTGTCGGCTGGTGTCTTGGCCAACAAGAACACCGGTTTGGACAACGACTTCCGCTTCTATCCTGGTGTAGATATGAGTTATCGTCCTAACGACAACTGGAAGTTCTATGCTTCCTGGAACAAGGCTCTGAGAATGCCTACCTACACCGATTTATATATAAGTAATGTGGTGCAGCAGGGCGACATCACCCTGAACCCGGAGAAGAACTCAACCTTCAAGGTAGGCACTCAATATCGCCAGGCTGGTTTTGCAGCAACCGTTAGCGGTTTCTATGCGCACGGCACCAACATGATTGACTGGGTTCAGACTTCCGTGACCGAACAGAATGACAGCAAGTATCATGTGATGAACATCGGAAAGCTCAACAACATGGGCTACAACGTAGATGCTACTATCTACATGAGAGAGTTGGTACCAAACAGTTTCATTACCCGCATCAAGTTGGGTTATGCTTACATCTATCAGGATCATAAGACCGAGACCAACATTCTGAAATCACTCTATGCATTGGAGTATCTGAAGCACAAGGCAGTATTCGGTCTGGATCATCAGATCTGGAACAAGCTTTCAGCTTCCTGGAGCGTAAGATGGCAGCAGAGAATGAATGGCTATCATCCATACACCAAGATAGATTGCAAACTGATGTGGGACGAGAAGAAATACAATATCTTCGTGAAAGCCGACAACATCACTTGCCACCGCTACTACGACCTCACAGCTGTTAAGCAGCCTGGTTTGTGGATTATGGCAGGAGCCAGCGTAAATCTCGGCTGGTAATATAAAACAAAAAAGTCTTCAAGCCAAAATGGCTTGAAGACTTTTTCCGTTTATTCCGGTTTCTGATATTTTCCGTTCACTTTTATCGGTTCGAGATGGATTCCCACATGGGTATCTGCACCGAAGTGCTGTTTCAATCTTCGTTCGATATGGGTAGCATGCTCATGAGCCTCATAAAGCGAGAGAGAACCCGGCATGCGGACGTGCATCTCTATCGCAATCTTGTTTCCGATGCGACGGGTACGCAGGTTATGAATCTCTCCCACTCCCTCTTCTTCATTTGCAATCTTCAGGATTTCATCTTCCTCCATTTCCGGAAGACTGGCATCCGTCAGTTCTTTCACAGACTGCGTCACCAGTCCCCAGGCGGCCTTGATGATGAAGGCACTCACGATGATGGCAGCCAGCGGATCGAGCACCGCCCACTTTTCTCCCAGGATGATGGCGCCACCAATACCGAACATCGTTCCGAGACTCGATAAAGCATCGCTGCGATGATGCCAGGCATTCGCCACTACAGCCTCGGAATGATATTTCTTTCCGGCTTTAACCGTAAACTGATAAGCCCACTCCTTCATCACGATACTTACGATGGCAGCAATCAAGGCTACAACGCCCGGCTGCTGCAATGTCTCGCCGCAGATGGCACGATAAGTCTTGGTTACGCCAGAATAACAGATCATCACACCCACCACGAAGAGCGAAATACCGATGATGGCTGTGGCAAGCGTCTCGTATTTGCCATGACCATAATCATGGTCCTTATCCTTCGGCTTATTGCCCAGTTTTACGAATACCAGTACCACCACATCGGTAGCGAAATCGGTGAGCGAGTGGATGGCATCCGCTATCATTGCTGCAGAATGTCCGAGGATACCAGCAGCAAACTTCAATACGAGCAGCACCACATTGATGATGCTTCCCGCTATCGTCACCTTATATACTTCCTTTACTCTATCCGCATCAGCGGAATGATCCTTATTCGCTTCAGCGGGCATCTCTTGCTCGCTATTTATTCTCTCATTCTTGTCCATACTATAAAATATTACAGAAGTCCTTTGCTTCCTTAATAATGTTATTGTATAAATCTACTTACTGTTTTTTAGAATTTGGGGCGCAAAGATAATACCATTTTCTGAAAGCAGATAAAAAGGGAGATTAAAAAAGTATAAAAGCATCGCTAAACAAGAAAATTATTGTAATTTTGCAGCCGTTTTAGAAATATTACATTAATTAATAAGAGAATGTGCGATTCTTAGGTCGCAGCATCAGATTATATGGTTTTAAATTACATTTGGATAGCATTTTTCGTGATTGCGTTCATCTTCGCACTCATCGGATTGGCAATGGGAGATACAACTATCTTCCAGAAGATTGTAGATTCCACCTTCGACTCATCCAAGAATGCCTTCGAGATTTCTCTCGGACTGACGGGCGTGCTCGCCCTCTGGCTTGGCATCATGAAGATTGGAGAGAAGGCGGGAGTTGTGAATGTGTTGGCAAGAGCACTCAGCCCGGTTTTCACCCGTCTCTTCCCCGATATTCCGAAAAACCATCCGGTGACGGGAAGCATCTTCATGAATATCGCTTCGAATATGCTGGGACTCGATAATGCAGCAACGCCTACCGGATTGAAGGCGATGCAGCAGATGCAGGAGCTCAACACGAAGAAGGATACGGCGACGAACCCAATGATTATGTTCCTGGTTCTGAATACCTCAGGACTCACCATCATCCCTACCACCATCCTTGCCTTCCGTGCCTCCTATGGTGCAGCCCAGCCTACGGATGTCTTCATCCCTATCCTGATGGCTACGCTCGTGGCTACGCTTGCCGGAATCATCATCACTTCGCTCTGGCAGCGCATCAACATCCTGCAGCCGGTATTGCTCGCTACTCTGTTGGGAATGTGTGCCTTCGTAGGCATCATCATCTGGGGATTCGGACAGATGGATAAGGATACGATGAACACGGTTACCACCTTAGCTTCTAACATGATTCTCCTGGGCATCATCCTCTGCTTCATCCTGGCGGGTTTCTGGAAGAAGGTGAATGTATATGATGCGTTTATCGAGGGAGCGAAGGAAGGTTTTACTACTGCGGTGAAGATTATCCCTTATCTCGTAGCTATCCTTGTGGGCATCGGCGTGTTCCGTGCTTCGGGAGCGATGGATATGGTGATTCAAGGCATTTCGTGGTCGGTAGAACAATGCGGCTTGAATGCCGATTTCGTAGGCGCCCTGCCTACCGCCATCATGAAACCGCTGTCGGGAAGTGGTGCACGAGGCATGATGCTGGAGGCGATGAAGAACTATGGTCCTGATTCGTTTGTGGGCAGATTGAGCTGCATCTTCCAGGGTTCCACCGATACCACCTTCTATATATTGGCTGTATATTTCGGAAGCGTAAGCATCAGGAATACCCGCCACGCCGTGGCTTGCGGCTTGCTCGCCGATTTGGCAGGAGTCATCGCAGCAATCGCTATTGCATATTTATTCTTCGGATAATAAAAAACAAATTAATATGGCAAACCTCAAAAGTTTAGCAAAGGATACCGCCATCTATGGTTTGAGCAGTATCATCGGCAGATTCCTGAACTATCTGCTTGTACCACTCTATACGGCTAAGATCAGCGCCGCCAGTGGTGGTTATGGTGTCATCACCAACATGTACGCCTATACGGCGTTACTCCTCGTTATCCTGACCTACGGAATGGAGACCACCTTCTTCCGTTTTGTCAACAAGGAGGGAGAAAACTCAGAAAAGGTTTATCACACGGTATTGAGCATGGTGGGCTTCACTTCCCTACTCTTCATCGCCCTGGTATTCCTCTTCATCACGCCTTTGAGCGATGCGATGGGCTACGCCGACCATCCGGCTTATGTATGGACCATGTTCGTTACCGTGGCTATTGATGCTTTCCAGTGCATTCCTTTCGCTTACCTCAGATACAAGAAGCGCCCACTGAAGTTTGCAGCCTTCAAGTTGCTCTTCATCGGTCTGAACATTGCGCTCAACCTAGTTTACTACGTCATCATGGATGGTCACGATGTGGGTTATGCTTTCTACATCAACCTGGTTTGTACCGCCTCCATCACCTTCTGTTTCTACAAGGAACTGAAGGAAGGATTCATGGGCGAGAAATGCTCCTGGAGCGAATGTAAGGTGCTCGTCAGGAAGATGATGGGCTACAGCTGGCCTATCCTCGTGCTCGGTATTGCCGGTATTCTGAACCAGACAGCCGACAAGATTCTCTTCCCTTACATCTATGAGAAGGGCGATGCGCATGCACAGCTCGGAATCTACGGAGCAGCCAGCAAGATTGCGATGATCATGGCGATGATTACCCAGGCTTTCCGCTATGCTTACGAGCCATTCGTATTCGGCAAGGCGAAGGATAAGGACAACCGACAGACTTACGCTTCGGCGATGAAATATTTCGTCATCTTCACTCTGCTCGCCTTCCTGGTGGTAGTAGGCTATCTGGATATATTGCGCCACATCATCGGTTGCGACTACTGGGATGGTTTGAAGGTAGTGCCTATCGTAATGGCTGCCGAAATCATGATGGGAGTATATTTCAACCTCAGTTTCTGGTACAAGCTCATCGACAAGACCATCTGGGGTGCTTACTTTTCGGGCATCGGTTGCCTGGTATTGATTGCCATCAACGTTATCTTCGTACCGATCTATGGTTACATTGCCTGTGCCTGGGCTGGTTTCGCAGGATATGGAACGGCGATGCTTCTCTCCTACTTTGTGGGTCAGAAGAAGTATCCTATCAACTATCCGGTGAAGGAGATTATGATTTATGTGGTTCTCTCCCTCATCCTCTTCGCCGGAATGACCGAGGCTAACAGATACTTCTCCAGTGGAATTGCCTGCCTCATCAACACGGTGCTCATCCTCATCTTCGCCGCTTATCTCGTGAAGAAGGATTTCCCATTGAAGAGTCTGCCGGTAGTGGGTAAGTTCTTTAGAAAATAAGAGATTCCAATCATTGATTGACTATATTCCAAGAAGTCCGTGGACAATCTGCAAGTCCGCGGACTTCTCGTTTAACCAGGTCCAAGAAATTAAATATTAAGTGCAAGGAGACCGTTTTTAAAGGATTTCCACTAGGCTCAGCAGCTCTGCTGAGCCTAGTGACAACACCCTTTAATCGTACAACTATAAACCCTTTAGTTGTACGACTATATACCCTTTAGTTGTACGACTATAACCCTTTTAGTTGTACAACTATAACCCCATTGGTCGTACAACAATACACCTTTTAGTTGTACAACTAGAGACCCATTGATTGTACAACTGGACTTTTCCTTTCATTTTATACATCAAAAACAGAAAAAGAGCATGAGAAAGATACTACAGGACAAGATCAATATGAACGATATCAACAAGATATGCATCATGACACAAGGCAAGGAGAACGACCACCGGAAGGAAGAGCTTTACCAACTCACCTTCGATGAAAACGACCGGGTATCGTTCAATGCACTTTGGGCTTTTACCCATTTCGACGAAGCCAACAACCCGTGGCTCTTTCAGAAGCATGATGCCTTGATAGATAGGGTTCTCGCAGAGAAGAATGAGACCAAGCGCCGCCTGATGCTTCAACTCCTTCTCCGTCAGCCTTTCGAGGAAGAATCACTCCGCTCCGATTTCATCGATTTCTGCATCGCCAAGATTACCGTCTGTTCCCAGTCCTACGCCATCCGCAGCTACTGCATGAAGCTCGCCTACGAGCAGATGAAGTACTATCCCGAACTCCTCGAAGAGTTAAGAATGGCCCTGGATATGCTGGAGCAGGAGGTTCTTTCCCCAGGATTATTATCAGCAAAAAGGCAAATTATGAAGAAAATCAAGCGAAGCCTTGGAAAATTCGGGAAATAGTCGTAACTTTGCAAACGTAATATTCTAACAATATAATACATAAATGGATGGAGATACAACTGAACGATTATCACAAGAAAGTCAATGCCCAAAAGATGGCTTCAATGGCTTATTGGCGAGAGCATCCGCTTTCGCTGGAGGAGTGCTTAGCTCAATTCAAGCGCTTGCGGGAACAACGGCTTGCAAGGGAGTCCAAATTGCAAAGTTAAATATCAAGCATTACATCTATGAATAAAGATAATATCAACGAGTTCGCATCCTTCGATGAGTATCTTCGACAAGGAGAACCTTCGCAGAAGGAAAGCGCCGAAAACTGGAAGACAGCTATCGGATTGCAGGCTGTAGATGGGCTGCAACCGTCGGCGTATCTCATAGATGTGGCTAAGCGAAACATCGAAGGAGATTCCGTAAACTACCTAAATTGGGAAGACTTGCGAAGAGCATTGGATTGGGATATTGAACAGGAGAAGAACTTCTCATATAAAGGTCTGACGGATGATGAGAAGATTGAGCATATTGCCAAATTCATTTCAGGCATCTGGCAGATCCATGCTTTTAGAGAGGGCAACACCCGAACCACGGCGATTTTCACCATCCAATATCTCCGTTCGTTAGGATATGAAGTGAACAACGAAATGTTTGCCAAGCATTCCTGGTATTTCCGCAATGCCCTGGTTCGTGCCAATTATCGCAATATCAATAAAGATATAGAGTACTCTCCTATCTACCTTGTTCGTTTCTTCAGAAACTTGCTGCTAGGCGAAAGTTGGGTTCTCAAAAACAGATACTTGCATATAAATCCTACAGATGAATGGAAGGTACAGCCAAGACTTGCTACCCCACAAGCACCCCATACGCATCATCAAAAGGTGGACAGAAAAGGTGGACAGAAAACAGAAAAGGTGGGCAGAAAAGGTGGACAGAAAACCAAAGACTCTATCCTTTCCCTTATCGCATCCGACCCATTTGTCACCACCAATGAGATGAGTAAACGATTGGAAATCAACCGAAGTGCCATCTCTAAACATATAAAGAAACTGAAAGAAGATCACATAATAGAACGAATAGGACCAGACAAAGGAGGGAAATGGATCATCAAAAAATAAGAAACACTTTTTTATGGCGCAAAGATAGCACTAATTTTTCACTTATACAAGAAAAAACTGCTGCTTTTGTAATCTTTTTCATGTATAAGTGAAAAACATTGTATTTTTATCGAATTTTTCTAGTATAAGTGAAAGAAATAACTCTAAAAAGGAAACTTTGATGGAATTTTTCGCTTTTTTCTGTTCTACTTGATGTTATCTCGCAGAAAAATCGTAACTTTGCAAATCATATAACAACAACACAAAGAATAAAATGAAGAAAAAAGCAACGGTCCTTATCGCCTCTATCATGGCGTTCTGCGGAATCAATACCGCACACGCTGACGAGGGAATGTGGACGATTTACAACTTGCCTAACGCTGTATATGAGATGATGCAGCGCGAAGGCTTCAGTATGACTTACGACCAGCTCTACAACGGCGAGAACGCCTTGAAGAATGCTGTGGTTAACTTCTCCGGCTATTGCTCAGGCGTAGTCGTTTCTCCAGACGGTTTGGTCTTTACCAACCACCATTGCGGTTTCGAGGCTATCAGAAGCCACTCTACCGTGGAGCACGACTATATGCTCAATGGTTTCTTTGCTAAATCTTACGCAGAGGAATTGCCTAACGAGAATATGTTCGTTAGCTTTATGGTTGAACAGAAGGATGTAACCGATAAGGTGATGAGCCTCGGATACGAGAAACTCGACAACAAGAAGCGCGATGAACTCATCGATTCTCTGGAGAACGAGATGACTAAGGAGGTGAAGAAGAACGATTCTACCCTCCATATCACCGTTCAGCCTTTCTACGAGGGCAACAAGTGGTACGCTACTACTTACCGCGACTTCACCGACCTGCGTCTGGTTTTCACCGTACCAAAGTCTATGGGTAAGTTTGGTGGCGATACAGACAACTGGATGTGGCCTCGCCAGACCTGCGACTTCTCTGTATTCCGCATCTATGCCGACCCAAAGACCAATGGTCCTGCTGCCTACAGCAAGGATAATGTACCTTATCATCCTAAGCGTTGGGCACAGGTTTCTCTCCAGGGTTACAAGGATGGCGACTATGCGATGACCATGGGTTACCCAGGCAGCACAGAGCGCTATCTTTCAAGCTACGGAATCCAGACCATGCGCGATGCAGAGAATGCTCCTCGTGCCCAGGTTCGTGGCGTAAAGCAGGAGGTGATGCAGAAGCACATGCGTGCCGACGAGGCTGTACGCATCAAGTACGACAGCAAGTATGCCAGCTCTTCCAACTACTGGAAGAATGCCATCGGTATGAACAAGTGTATCGACTCTATCGGCATCGTGAATCTGAAGCGTGAGTACGAAACCCGTCTCCGTGCTTGGCAGGATACAGCCAAGGCAGCCAACGACCTCGCCCACAAGGTAGATTTCGACAAGCTCGCCAAACTTTACAAGGAAAGCGCAGACGTGAAATACGCCTGGACCAACTTCTCTGAATCTTTCACCAGAAGAAGCAACATCGAGTTCTCTACCCGTGCCATCAAGCTCCAGACCAACATGGAGGTGAAGGGTCCTGAGAAGAACAAGAAGAAGCAGTATCATGAGTTTGAAGATAACTCTGCAGAATGGGATATGACGCTCGATAAGGAGGTGCTCGCTACCCTCTTGAAGAACTACAAGGAGCACGTAAATGCAAAATGGTTGCCTAAGTTCTACAAGACCATCGACGCTGAGTTTGGCGGCGACTACGCCAAGTATGTGGATTATCTCTGGGAGAAGTCGCTCATCATGAAGAAGGGTGCCAAGCTCTACTTCAACAAGAAGGGATATGAGAAGGATCCAGGCGTAAGCTTCGGTATGGATCTGAACGATGTATTTGCAGATTTCGCTGCTCAGATGGGCAGCATCAACGACAGCATCGCTGAGCAGGAGAAGTATCTCTGCGCTGCCAAGCTCCGTATGGAGGAGGACATGCCTCACTACAGCGACGCCAACTTCACCATGCGATTGAGCTACGGTCAGGTAGGCGGTTTCGACCTCGGTGGCAAGCCATCAGGCTATTACACCACAGCCGAGAGCATTGTAGAGAAGATGAAGAAGGGCGACAAGGTCATCGATTACTACGCTGAGCCTATCATGCACGAGCTTCTCTCTGAGAAAGATTTCGGCAAGTATCAGGATAAGACGACTGGCAAGATGCAGCTCTGCTTCCTCACCAACAACGATATTACCGGTGGTAATTCTGGTAGCCCTATGTTCAATGGTAAGGGTGAGTTGATTGGTCTTGCCTTCGATGGCAACTGGGACAGCCTCAGCTCTGACATCAACTTCGACAAGCGCCTGGCTCGCTGCATTGGTGTGGACATCCGCTACGTGCTCTACCTGATGGATAAGTGGGGACACGCAGACCGCCTCTTGAAGGAGATCAATGCGAAGTAAATCCTATCTCTGAATCAACAGAGATGATAGAATGGTTTATCCTGGGATAAAGATTAGTCTCAGGATGATATAAAAAGAGCGGAAAATCAGCTGTTAACTGTTAACCCTGTTAACTCCTGGCTTTCCGCTCTTGTTTTATTTAGTCTTTCTATTCTTGTTATCTTTCTGATTTTCAACTTGTTTTATCTTAAATATTCGCAACTTACAGAATTCCTATTAATATTGCGAGATATTATTCAGCTCCTTCAATGAAACCTGACGAGGCTTTTCGGCGAGTTTCTTCTTCAATTCATCCACTGTTATTTCAAAAGAAGGATTGAAATCGCTGAGCGCATATCAGTCCCAGGCAAGCGATAAGAATAGATTTCTTCATTTGCTTATAATTGTCTAATAGTTCATACCAAAAGCCCAGAGTGGAATAACATTACCCATGCCTGTCTCTATATCATCCTTCACAATATATCCCTCTTTTGCCTCAGAAATCTGCTTCTGACCTTTCTTTTTACCACCAATCTCAAAAGTCTTGTCTTCTATCATGAAATCAGAGATTGGAGAATTGAAGACAGCATGATTCACACGCATCTGATTAAAAAAGAAAGTCTCTCGCTGATTGCCAATATCAGGCATCGAAGAAGAGAGTGCAAAGGAGAGGTTGGTATTATCAAGATACACCTTTTCTACCTTGCCCAAACCACGCACTCCTCCAGTGGACTCATGGAGTTGGGCTATCAAACCTGCACGCTCCATCAGTTCGAAGTAATCGGGCAGGTTATTGCGATCTACCTTGATAGTTGTAGCAATGGTACTCATGTTTGGCTTGAAAGGCACACTATCAGCTATTACCTGCATCAGTTCCTTCAATTTTCTGGACACCATCACCGTATAATTGGCATATTGTGGAATATCCGTCTCCAAAGTCATACTCACCACTTGATTCAGTCGCATCCTATAGCCCTCATCCTTAGAAAAAGGATAGTAGCCCTTGCGCAAATATTCATGAAATAATGCCAACGGATGCTCTATCTCCTCCGGCAATACGACCTCATTATTTACGATTTGTTCCAATGTAGAGACAGGAATGTCTATGCCCTTTTCCATACCGATGTATTCACGAAAAGACAGGCCTTGCATCGTAAAGACCAGTACTCGTCGACTTAAATCTGCTGTACCTTTATAAATATCAAGCACAGAAGAACCGGTAAATACCACTTGCAAGGTTGGCAGATTATCGTATATCATCTTAAGTTCTGTAGCCCATCCCTTATATTTATGTATTTCATCGATAAAAAGATGCTTGCCTCCAAGTTGGCTAAACTTCATTGCAGTTTCAAAGAGAGTATGATTAGCGAAATAGATGGATTCCGCACTCACGTAGAGTGTGTCTTTCATCTGAAGATTCAATTTGATATACTGCAAAAGAAGTGTTGTCTTGCCGACTCCACGAGGTCCAACAAGGGCCGTCATCCGATTCGACCAAGGAATCTGATGATACATATATCGTAGGTATCGAGTATCGGTACGCTTGATAAGATTGTCAGAAAGTTGCTTCAATAATTCCATATTTCTTGCCTTATTTGATGTTTACGGCTGCAAATATACAAAAAATGCGGTAAAAATGCCGCAATTTACCAAAGAAATTGCTGTGTTTTTACCGCAAAATACGGATATTGCATCAAAACATCCCTTTGATGCAGGCTTTCATCTTATTATAAACCGCTGCCTAAATTACTTCTTCTTAGGTCTGCGGCGAGCCCAACCTTCTTCCTCGAAGTTTGGCTCCTCACCCTTGAGCTTCACGTTGTCGTTGTTCTGGAAGAACTGGCGCCAATCGCCTGTATCCTCCTGAGAGCGAGACTTTCTGCTGCCACGAGATTCACCACGGCTTCCACGTCCTCCCTTTCCACGAGAATCACGAGAGTCTCTTGCATCATCAGAAGAACCTCTGCGGCTGCGTCCGCCTCTTTCTGAAGAACGACCGCCTCTGCCCTCAGAACTGCGTCCGCCACGGGCTGCTCTGCCATGACCTTCCTCATCAGCATCGTTACATCTTACGGTTCTGCCCTTATACTCAGTACCGTTCAAAGCCTTCATCACGCGCTTAGCATCCTCCTCTGGCACCTCGATGTAGGCAAACTTACTCAGCAGGTCGATGTGACCCACCTCCTGACGACCCTTCACGTGCTTGTTCAGATACTGCATGATTTCGCCCGGATAGAAACCATCAGCCTTACCCAGGTTGATGAACAGTCTCTTGAAACCAGCCTCAGTCTCATGCTTTCTGCGACCATTGGAAACCTTGCCACGGCCTTCGCCACGGCTTCCACGGCCTTCACCGCCACGGGAGCCCTTGCCTGTTTCTGGCTTGATAATCTCAGGAGCATTCTTATAGTAATCGAGGAACTTACCGAAGGTGATGGTTACCATCTTCTTGATGATGTCCTCCTTGTCGATGTACTCAAACTGGCGGTTGATTTCAGCCATGTATGGTTCAATCTGATCCTCGTCCACATCGGTCTTCATGATGTCGTCCATGGTCTTGAAGAGCTGCTTCTTGCAGATTTCCTCTGGAGTTGGCAAAACGCCATCCACGAAGTCCTTGCCAATCTGCTTCTCAATCTGGCGAACCTTGAACTTCTCTCTGGTATGGATGATAGAGATGGATGTTCCCTTCTTTCCGGCACGACCCGTACGACCGCTTCGGTGGGTGTAGCTAGCCACATCATCAGGCAAACCGTAGTTGATAACGTGAGTCAGATCCTCTACGTCCAGACCACGGGCAGCCACATCGGTAGCCACCAGGAACTGAACGGTATGGTTGCGGAACTTCTGCATGGTGAGGTCACGCTGCTGCTGACTCAAGTCGCCGTGCAGCGCCTCTGCATTATAACCATCCTTAATCAGCTTATCTGCAATATCCTGAGTCTCCAGCTTGGTGCGGCAGAAGATAATCGCAAAGATGCGTGGATAGAAATCCACCACACGCTTCAGGGCGAGATACTTGTCCTTGGCATTTACCAGATAGTAGATGTGGTTTACATGCTCAGCACCCTCGTTGCGCGAACCCACTACGATTTCCTTGTGGTCGTGCAGATAGTTGAGGGCAATCTTCTCGATGTCCTTGCTCATGGTAGCCGAGAAGAGCAGAGTGTTTCTATCTTCCGGAACGTTCTCAAAGATGGCATTGATGCTCTCAGAGAAGCCCATGTTCAGCATCTCGTCAGCCTCATCAAGCACCACGTTGTTCACGTTCTCCAACTGAGCCACGCCACGATTAATCAAATCGAGCAGACGGCCAGGGGTAGCCACGATAATCTGCACACCATGCTTCAGGGTGCGAATCTGGCTTCCGATGTCGGTACCGCCATAAACAGCGGCAATATGCAAACCGTCGATATACTTGGCAAAACTGTTCAAATCGTCTGCTATCTGGAGACAGAGCTCACGTGTAGGACTGAGGATGATAGCCTGTGTCTGCTTGCTGCTGGCATCAGTTTTCTGGATAACCGGAATACCGTAAGATGCTGTCTTACCCGTACCGGTCTGCGCCAACGCAATCACGTCGTTCTTATTACCAAGCAAATATGGGATAACTTCTTCCTGAACTGGCATTGGATTCTCAAATCCAAGCTCTTCAATGGCACGGCGAATCTCCTCGCTCACGCCCAATTCTTCAAATGTCTTCAAATCTTTTTAACCTTAATTCATTATAATCTAAATGGAAGGCCGAATTCACCCTCCCAGCCATGAATTAGGGTGCAAAATCCTTCCGAAACGCTTGCGGCAATCCCACGCATTTATTAAGATTGCCTAAATTCGGGTGCAAAGATACGAAAAAAATGCGAGTTTCTTGCATTTTTTGCGCAGAATTCATTATCTTTGCATTATCTTTACAGGTAAATCGGGCAATATTGCTCCGAACTGGCTAACAAGAATCATAAACATCAACCGAGAAGAACGAATATCGCGTCACAACGACATCGCTTAACCTCGAATAACAAAGAATCGAAAAAAATGAAAAAGGTAATTTTCACCCAGGATTGGATGGCAATGCATCCATACGAGAAACCAAACGAAGTAGATCAGTACTATACAGAACTGGCTAACGAAATATACCACGCCCTCGACGAGGCGTGCTTCACCCATCAGTTTAAGAATGTGGAGGATGCCAAGCAGCTTGCACTCAGCATTGCGGGCTACTTTGAGGATGTGATTTCCGGTGCAGGAATCTGGAAGACGTTTACTGCGGAATGCAAGAAGCGCTACGGTTCCTACATTCCTTTCTATGAGAACGAGGACGATTTCGTTCCGAATACCCTGAACGAAGATGTTCCAGCCTACGATCCGGAAGAAATCAACTTCGCCGACATCAAGTTCCTGTGCTGGCACCATTACCAGCAGAGCACCTACATTCAGGAAGCCGTTCCTTTCCTCTTCAGCACGATGACGCTGGCTGCCAAGCTTGCCTATAATCTGCTCGACAAGGAATACGAGACTGCGCCTGAGAATGAGCGCCTGATTACCTATCTGAGCGAGATGCCTGTACTGGAGGGGCAGAATGAAGAAGAAGAGAAGCAGCTCGACGAAATCCACCGCCGCGACACATTGGCTTGGTTTCACTATGGCTGCTACTTCAATGTGGGCAATCGCCAACGCCTGCAGTTCGCTCTCCAGCAGATGGCAAATTCTCCTCAGGGACTTACAGAGCCTATGGCCTACTCCGTACAGATGGAGATGACCATTGCCAGCAGAAGCAATCTTCTGGCGCTTACTTCCTTAGAGTGGCTTGAGAAGATTACAGCTGAAATGCCTACCCACAAGCTCTGGGAGGATAAGGAATTCAAGGAGAAGATCGAGAAGATGGAGGCTAGCGTAGATCGCGAGAAGGCTATCCACGATTACAACCTGCTGAAGGCAAAGGATTATGGCGACAAGTTCATCTTCCTGGAGGATGTGAAGACCCTGAAGGAGTTCCTCAAGAAGATTGAGTTCGAATTGCCTAAGGACATCCGATTCCCACAGAAATACGAGAAGGGCATCATCGTGAGCGCAAGTCCTTATACGGGTATCAATATCAGTTTCGGCTTCGCCCACTGCATCGCTTCGCCTGAAAATCCTTACTACAACGCTGAGCGCGCTGAGGAAGACTGCTTCAGCATCATCAGCGGCAACGGCCGCCCACTTCCTTACGAGATTGTGTGCAAGCTGATAGACAACAATATGTTGCCTGACGCCAATATCTTCACCAGCCGATATGTGAAGGAGGAAGGCTTGAAGATTACCCAGGCAAACCTCCAGTTCCTTGCCGATTACTATCTGATGGGCAGAAAAGACAAGGATCTGTCGCCAGCCGAATTGTGGTAAATTCATTCAGAATATTCAAAAGTCTAGAGAAGAAAGAGCGGAAAAACAACTGTTAACTGTTAACTCTGTTAACCCCCGGTTGTTCTTCTGCTCTTTTTTATTTTTAGTAATTTCTCAGTTAGTTATTCCAAAATCACTAATTTAAAATTTGCTTGCACTTGATTAACCAAGCCGCACTTCATAATGTAACAGCCGTTAAATTAATGTGCGTTAAATAAACAGTGCAAAGATACAATATTTGTCGTCAAAATCCCCAAATCTCGAAAAAAGACATACTTTTGGGGAATTTAAAGGCAAAAAGTTAAGATCTAAGATAGATTAGAAATCAAAAAGGGCACGATTACTCGTGCCCAAAAGAATTCTTTACCTACTAGTTCGCTAGCCGAAACTATTGAACAACAACTTTCTTCACACTACCATCGCTATACTTCACGATGTTCAAGCCCTTGGCTGGAGCAGACAATCGCTGACCATTTACTGAATAGCGAGAGAGTTCCTTGGCATCATTTGAGGTTGTAACCTTATCAATGCCAGTTGCATCGAACTCTACTATCTTTCCAAAATCGCCCCATCCAGGAGAAAGCCAATAGTCTTGTTCTGTTCCTTGTGGAACATATAGAGTACATTTACTTATATCTGCTCCAGAAAAAGCAGAACTGGCAGAGAGTGGAACTGGCCAACTAACATAAACAGAGGTCAAATCTCTACAATTCTGAAAGGCATATTTTCCCAACTCTGTAATAGTTGAAGGTATTACTACTGATGTTATTTTCTTATCATTCAGATAATACTCAATTCCACAATTTACGCCTATATTAGGATGACCTTTCGACAAATAAGTCTCAATTTCATCATCTATTATATAATATAGATTTGTCAAACCACTGCAACCAGAAAAAGCTTTCGAGCCTATCGAAGTAACACTGGAAGGAATGGTAAAGCTAGTCAAACCACTGCAACCACTAAAAGCCCACGAGCCTATCGAAGTAACACCGAAAGGGATGGTAAAGCTAGTCAAACCACTGCAATCACGAAAAGCCGCATCGCCTATCTCAGTAACACTGGAAGGGATGGTCAAGTTAGTCAAACCACTGCAACCACTAAAAGCCCACGAGCCTATCGAAGTAACACTGGAAGGGATGGTCAAGCTAGTCAAGCTACTGCAATCTTCAAAAGCATGCCAACCTATCTCAGTAACACTGGAAGGGATGGTCAAGCTAGTCAAACCACTGCAACCATAAAAAGCATAATCGCCCAACCGATCATTAAAGGTACAATAGTAATAATTATTGTAGTAAGATCCACCTTCAACAATTTTGGCATCAGACAAATCTAATATAGATAGTTTCCCGTCGGTTTTGTCCCCATGAAGATCACTACCAGCCATTTCACGGATAAAAAGCCAATCCGTACCATTAACTTCACCAACAACCTTCAAATTGGTAATCAGATACTTCTTGCTTTCACTAATCCTATCAGGTAAAGTACCAGCCTTATCCAGCTTGATTGTTATTTGCTTGGTAATCAAGCCATCATCAGCTGCTTGGTTTGAAATACACCCCAATAACATAAACATGACAAACAAAAGTTGTCGTTTAAAAGTAAAATCTTTCATATCTCTATTTTTAAGTTTATATTCTTTCTCCTACTTGAATTCTTGTTAGCCCAGTTACTATTGGCTCTCCTTCGTCACCTTTGCTCAATTCACAATCGCAGGTAAAAAAGAAGCTGTTTTCCAGAACTCCATCCTCCTTTTCAATGCCCAATTTAACACGACCACTTACATTCCAATATAAGTGGTTCTCAGAAGGCAATAGAATAGTTCCCAATTCTAAAATAGCACTCTTTACATCTAATCCTTTCGCATTCCCAAGAATGAAATTGAAGAAACATGTGTATGGACATAGTCAGCTATCGCTTTCATTTTATCCGCTTTAACATCAAATGATAATTTTGGTCGTACCATAATCGTACTTTTTAATGTGAAACAACTGGTTTATACACAACAAAAAAGAAAGCGTGAACTTGCCCGTTGCTCGCTTCACGAACTGAGGCCCTGGCAAGCCCATCTTATCGAAACGAACAACTTCGAAGCCCACGCCGATATGATATACTTATCCCTATACCGAATTGGACACCCTACTTGCGTAGGGTGCCACATCAGTACAGAGATGTAAATATACACATCCCGAGAGCATCTACCGTTGCATAGTCTTTGATAAGATATTGAAACTGCCAGGTTTCAGTTCGTCAAGAACTAAGCGCATAGTAAACGCACTTTAATATTATGTATGATACCTCAACCCTCCCAAGTCCTCGTCTCAGCCATCTCCCTTTTAAAGGGAAGAAAAGCATCAACTCGGCGTGAGCGAACGGGTATCTGCGTGCAAAGGTAATGAAAATAATCGGAAAGTCGTATCATTTCCGATTATTTTTTTCAAGAAACATAAAGATTCTGTTGTGTGAGGGCACACAACAGCCATAAAGCCATTGTATTTATTCTACTTTGAACAAATCATCCAGCACCACCTCGTTCTGAATGTTTTGCCAACCAGCATTATGCTCCACACCATACGAAGTTATCATCGTTAGATGAAGAGTCTTCTTCGTTCCTGTTGCCTGCTTGAACAACTCCCTGCGCTTGATTAACCAAACCGCATAATCGGGAGTGATAGAATAAGGATGATTCACGAATTTCATCTCACAGAGATTAATCGTCTTGTCTCCCCTATCAATTATCAAGTCAATCTGTGCCCCAGGTTGCTTATTACCCTCTGCATCCGTAAAAGCACGGCACGACCACGTACAGATGTTCGACAGAATACCACCGATTCCCAACTTCCTCTTGATTTGAGGAATATGATGCAGACAAACCTGCTCGAAAGCATAGCCCTCCCAACTGGAAATATCCATCTGGCGATGACTCCAATAATGCTCATCCTCACCATGATAGTTCTTCACATACTTCAGATAGAAAAGCGAATACAGGTCGGTCAACTGATACATGAAATCCCTATCCGTCTTGCCAAAAGCCGAATATTTGCGGATGAAATCACAGTTGCATAAGTCGGAGAGCACGGTAGATACATATCCCGAATCCTCCACCTTCAGCTCCTCTATCAACTCAGGGCGAGTCATTCCCTTCAGTTTCTTAGCCAAAGCCTCCACCACCCTTCTATAGAGCGTGGATTCCTTGAAGAGCGATTTGAAGAGGAAGCCATATTCGCTTCTCAAAGGGGCACTGGATGAGAAGAAGAGTTCATCGATATTCTGCGCCACGCTCAGCGAACGATTCAGCATATTGAGATAAAAAGGGGTTCCACCTATCGCCATATACAACTCGGCTATCTGGAAGCGCTCCATCGAGAATCCTCTTGAAACCAAAAACTCCTCCGTCTCTGCCAGATTGAACGGACGGAGATAGATGGAGCGAGTCACACGATTGTGCAAACCGCCCTTGTTGCCCAGCAAGGTATTCGTCATCCAGGTGGTTGCCGAACCACAAACTATCAGTTTCAGATTGTCCTGCTTCGAAGCCCACTCGTTCCAAAACAGTTCGAAAGCCTTGAGAAAGCGAGAATAGCGGGTATCCAGCCAAGGCATTTCATCAAAGAACAAGAGTACTGGTTTTTCCTTTTTTAATGTCTCCTGTTTTAATGTCTCCAGATACTTGCGAAGCATAAACAGAGCCTCCATCCAGTCTTTTGGAGTTTTCTGTTCCTTATGAGAATAAAACTCCAGCTGATGGGCAAAGTTTGCCAACTGCTCCTTACGGGTACCCTCATAGATACCCGTCATATAAAAGTCGTACTTATCGCCAAAGAACTTGTCGATAAGATAGGTCTTACCGATACGTCTTCTGCCATAAACAGCCACGAACTCCGCCCTAGGAGATTCGTAAATCTCCTGCAACAGAGCCATCTCACGCTGTCTTCCTATAATTCCATTAAAAGTACCCATACTTGCAAACTTTATATTTTGTTGGGTGCAAATATACAACTTTTTCTCGGGAAACACAAGCAAAACGCAAAAGTTTACTACGCTAACGCCTTTTTTTTAGGGGTTAGCGTAGTAGACTTTTGATATTTAAGAGAAGAAGGTACAGAAAAACAGCTGTTAACTGTTAACTCTGTTAACCCCTTTTAAGATTCTTATCCAGAAACTCCAGCATTTTCTCCTGCGCCTTCAAACCGCAGGAATGAGGGATTTCCCAAAGCTCCGTATCCAGCAGATTATCTGCTCCCTGACTCTTCCAAACCTTGCGCATTTCTGCGAAAGCATCCTTTACGCCAGGCACGGGGAAGAGCTTGTCTTTTGTACCATTGATGAAGAGCATCGGTTTCGGACAGGCGAGGGAGGCGATGTGAGGTTTGTCGATAAGAAATCTATCTTTCTGTTTATAAGATTAGTTATAGTTTGCAAAATTAAGAAATGACCCCACTTTAAAAAGGAGCATATTTTGAATCCAGTCTGACCAGTGTGGTCATTCTGAGTGAAACATAGCAAT
>OLYR01000011.1_pt1 | contig 77104 bp, 66 predicted proteins | sample 1644301 | NCBI WGS metagenome assembly OLYR01 (sample SAMEA103958141, study PRJEB25191) | human gut metagenome | biome: human-associated habitat [ENVO:00009003]; feature: intestine environment [ENVO:2100002]; material: feces | place: Germany | collected 2013/2015
CGCCTTGTTACGATTTTCGCTTGTTTTCTAATTGCAACACTAAGATAAGTGAAAATTCTGACATGGCAAAATCCTGGGCAACTTTTTGTTGCTCAGGAACTTATAAATAAAGTTAAATTATAGTGTTGCGGAATTAAGGAAGACAATATCATACACTACATTCAACCAGGGGCGCAATGATGCGCTCCCTGCTTTTTGCGCTTCTATCGGGCAGCATATTGTTGTGCTCGTGCGCAGACGACCTGGCATCATCAGCGTCTTCAAGACAGATGACATTCGTGCCAACTGTAAGTTCATCATGGAATCAGGCTACACGTTCTGCTTCCTCAGCTGATGTTCCGCAAAGCACAGTAACGGCAGTGGAAGGATACGTGAAGCCCCTCTATCTGCATACGTATTACACCGACAGCATTGCTACGACATCAAGCAATGGCAATGGAGCCATAACACGTGCCGTTCCCATAAATACCAGCACGATGTATGAGAGCTTCGGCGTGTCGGCATACTTATACAATACGTGGGACGAGAAAGAGCTTATGCCCCTCTACTTCTACAATCTTACTGCAACAAATGCAGGCGAAACGTACAATCTCGATCAGACATATTACTGGCCGGGCGGAGAAAGTAACATGGAATTCTTTGCCTATGCGCCGAAGGACAATGCTAACTATAAGTTTTCGGAAAAGAACTAGATAGGCTCGCCACGTATTGACATCACCATTCCGAGCGACGTTGCAGACCAGAAAGATCTGCTCGTAGCTCAGAGTGGCGAGGTGAAAAGCAATGCCTACAGCACCTTACCGCTTACATTCAATCATGCCCTTACCGCCGTACGCTTTGTATGTGGTGAAGACATGAAGAAGGGTGTGGTGAAGAGCATTAGTCTTAAAAACGTAGTGAGTCGTGCAAGATACTTTATGTCTTCACAGACGGGTAGCGAACCATGGTATCGCTTTTCTAACGAACTTAAGACTTACACGCAGACGCTGAACCAAACCGTTACGGGAACTCCGGGCGAAGCCATCACAAATGATGCACAAACCTTTATGATGATTCCACAGAAGCTGAATGGTAGAGCAGAACTTGAGGTGGTGTTCGTGGATGAAAAGAATAATGAATATACGCTGACTGCCAATATCAGCGGACAGGTATGGCCGATGGGCAAGACCGTGAACTATAAGATATCTACAAGTTCTATCAACTGGGAGTATACGCTCGATATTGTGGGAACCAATGATTTCTATTATGATGGAGGTACAAATCTATATTGGGTAACAAGCACCCGAAAGAATGGTAAGGGGACTATAGCAGCTGCTCCTTGGACTACACAATTCTCAACAGATAATGGTGTAACTTGGACTGATATAAAACCAAGCTGGTTGACAAGCTTCGAGACATCAGGCTCTGGAGGTGCACAAAAGTTGTATAACGCTACTGTCGCAGCACAGACTCCTGTAGTTAGTAATCCGCAAAATCAAGCCCTGAAGGATGCTGCGCCAAAGGGCAGCTATGCCGCTCCATACAACCTTGCCAACCAGACCAATGGTGGTAAAAAGGTAGAGAACACAGCCAACTGCTATGTGGTGAATGCTCCAGGCTATTACTCCTTCCCTATGGTATATGGTAATGCCATTAAGAACGGAGCCACCAACACTTCGGCGTACAAGACCACAGCAACGGGAACTGTGCTGAATACCCTCTACAACCATTTCGGACCGATTACCGACCCATATATCACCAACAACGCCAACTGCAACATCAAGAGTGCAGAGCTGGTATGGCAGGACGCAAAGAATCTGATAACTGACATACGATATGTTGATAATGGTGTGAATGGCGGTTACGTTTCGTTTAAGGTAGATAAAAACACCATTCAGCAGGGCAATGCTGTAATAGCCATCAAGCGCCCCGAAGGTACGATTCTATGGTCGTGGCATATATGGGTAACTCCCGTTGACCTCAACAAGACCACAGAGATAACCAATGAAAAAGGCAAGAAATTCTATGTCTCGCCACTGAATCTCGGTTGGTGCAGTTTAGGTATATACGATTATTACGAACGTAGCTGTCTGGTGAAGTTTACGGCAGGAGGAAAAAGCAAGATAATGAAAGTAAGACAGCTTCCCGCCAGATTCCAACCAGGCTACAGTCCTTACTATCAATATGGCAGAAAAGACCCGTTCCAACCTTCTAATGGAAAAAACAGTACAATCAGAACATGGTATGACAAGGATGGAGTCTCTTCTGAAGCATATCCAATAGCGAGGAATCTCGGCTTTGGAGATAATCTCATCAAGAATTGCATACTCAATCCAAATACGTTCGCTTTGTCAAACAATAATAAGTATTTTAACCTTTGGAGTATCAACAATGATAGAACAGGTATAAATACGCCAGTGGTAAAGACTATCTACGATCCGTGTCCGGTAGGTTTTAAGATACCTGAGAGCGATGCTTTTACTGGATTTACACATGAAAACAGTATTTGGAACAGTGACTTTGCTGAAAAAACTTTTTTATACGGACGCTTCAATGAGAAAAACTGTAATGTTCAAAGCTGCAGGAGTTTATGATGTAGATAATAATGCTATAAAGCTGAAAAACGTTAACTATATTGGATATTATAGGACGGCTGATTTTTGTATACCATCAGAACCATATTTCCTGTGGTTCCACAAAAATGAGGTTAAAAAGCTGAACTATACCAGTAGGCATTTCGGAAACTCTGTATGTCCAGTGAAAGAATAAATGCTGATTATACGAATGCTAATAGTTAGGTATTTTAGTCTTAAGTGTGGTTGATGCGAAAATACTCGTAAAAAATATATAATGTTGATTGAGGGTGTATGTGAATATGCCCCCTTCATTCTTAAGGATGCAGGTTAAAGAGTTTAATCTGCATGATAAATTTAATAGTTTTAATTAAAGCTTAGTACAGTGGTACGATAAGCTTACATCTTTTACTTATAATTATCCCCTGCCAGCTTGTGAAAGTTGGCAGGGGATTATATTTTTCCTGACTGCAATAACGCAAAATATGGGTGTTATGTAACTCACACTGCAAATAAACGCAAGAAGTCTGCTGGCATCACTGCCAACAGACTTCACTTTTCACTAAACCGAACCTAAAATTCTATCTTATATTTGAAAATCATGTAAATTCTATGGAAACCTGAATAAGTCTTATTACCTTTAAAAAAACTAACCTAATCTATTCTTTCTTGTATAACGCCTGCAAAATGAACTGTCTTTTCCTATTTTATTATTCAGCAATCGTCTGCTGCTCTGTAGCTGTCTGATCTGCTGTCTGCTGTTCTGTAGTCTCCTTCTGCTCAGTTGTTCCCTGCTGGGTAGAATCCTCTGCTGCAGCCTGTGGCTGAACAGGAGCATCTACTGCCAATGAATCGGAAGGTGCATTTGGAGCTACTGTATCAACAGGAGCAACCTGAGCGTTACTTACCATTTTGCTTGATGCAAAAACGTTGCTTACTGAAACCATAACCAAAGCTGCGATAGCTGCAAACATAAACTTCTTCATAATCTTATCTTTTTTAAATTGTTACTAATTGATGTTACTTATTTGTTTGTGGATTCATTATCGAACCCGCTTATCATAGTCACAATCTGCGTGCCAAAAAGATGAGAAAAATGACTTTGTGTTGATAATCAGGTGTTTATACGTTTTGTGCCAAAAATGAATGGTGTGGAATGTGAGGAAACCATATGGAAATATTCCCCAAAAAGTTGGGGAATGCATGCATGAAAAAAGGTCCCTTCGAGGATGTTACTCCCCGAAGGAACCTTTTTCATATAATAGGAAATGATAAAAATCTATCTTTTACAGATTCTTGAACTCGATGCCGTTTGCCTCTGAGTAGTCAATGGTAATTGGCTTCTCGCGACTTACTTTCTCGGCAAGAATCTTCTTGCTCAAATCGTTCAGAACGTAATCCTGGATGGCACGCTTTACTGGGCGGGCACCAAACTCTGGGTCGTAACCTACCTCGGCAAGATAACCGATGGCGGCTGGAGTCCAGCGGAGATCGAAGCCCTGAGGCTCCAACATCTTCTTGGCTCTGTTCATCTGCAACTCCACAACCTTGGCAATCTGATCCTTGGTCAATGGCTGGAAGGTGATGATGTCGTCGATACGGTTCAGGAACTCCGGACGGAAGGTCTTCTTCAACATCTCACGGCTTGCATTGGAAGTCATGATGATGATGGTGTTCTTGAAGTTGACTACACGACCCTTGTTGTCGGTCAATCGGCCATCGTCCAATACCTGAAGCAGGGTGTTGAAGACATCAGGGTGAGCCTTCTCAATCTCATCGAAGAGAACCACACTGTATGGCTTGCGGCGAACAGCCTCGGTCAACTGGCCACCCTCATCGTATCCTACATACCCCGGAGGCGCTCCAATCAAACGGGTGACACTGAACTTTTCCTGATACTCACTCATATCAATTCGCGTCATCATCGCCTCGTCGTTGAAGAGATATTCTGCTAAAGCCTTGGCAAGCTCGGTCTTACCTACACCGGTGGTGCCGAGGAAGATGAAGCTGGCGATAGGACGCTTTGGATCCTGCAAACCGGCACGGCTGCGGCGAACGGCATCACTTACGGCAGTGATTGCCTCGTCCTGACCGATGACTCTCTTGTGGAGTTCCTCCTCCAGATGGAGTAGTTTCTCACGTTCGCTCTGCATCATTCGGCTCACTGGTATTCCGGTCCAGCGGCTTACTACCTCTGCAATATCATCGGCTGTCACCTCTTCACGGATCATTGCCTCACCGCCCTGGGTGCTCTTCAGCTGCTCCTGAATCTTCTTGATATCCTCTTCAAGGGCTACCAGCTTAGAGTAGCGAATCTCGGCAACACGCTCGTAATTGCCTTCACGCTCCATACGCTCAGCCTCGAACTTGAGATTCTCCATCTCCTGCTTGTCTTGCTGAATTTTGTTAACAAGAGCCTTTTCGCCTTCCCACTTTGCACGGAAGTCGTGCTCCTTATCCTTCAACTCTGCAATCTCCTTGTCGAGCTGCAGAATCTTAGGCTGGTCGTTCTCACGCTTAATTGCCTCACGTTCAATTTCCAACTGCTTCAAGTGGCGGGTGATTTCATCCAGTTCCTCTGGCACGGAGTCACGTTCCATACGGAGCTTGGCTGCGGCTTCATCCATCAGGTCGATGGCCTTATCCGGGAGAAATCTGTCAGAAATATATCTCTCAGATAACTTGACAGCTGCTATGCAGGCATCATCCTGAATACGAACCTTGTGGTGGTTCTCATAACGCTCCTTGATACCACGAAGAATGCTGATGGCATCTACCTCGTCTGGCTCATTCACCATCACAGTCTGGAATCGACGCTCCAGTGCCTTATCCTTCTCGAAGTACTTCTGATACTCGTTGAGGGTAGTGGCACCGATGGCTCTCAGTTCGCCACGAGCCAAGGCAGGCTTCAGAATGTTGGCAGCATCCATGGCACCCTCGCCACCGCCAGCACCTACCAGGGTATGAATCTCATCGATGAAGAGGATAATCTGACCATTGGCATTGGTTACCTCCTTGATGACGCTCTTCAGGCGCTCCTCGAATTCACCCTTGTATTTGGCACCGGCAACCAGTGCACCCATATCGAGCGAATAGAGCTGCTTGTTCTTCAGGTTCTCAGGCACGTCGCCACGAACGATACGCTCTGCAAGTCCCTCAACGATAGCGGTTTTACCAGTGCCAGGCTCACCGATAAGGATAGGGTTGTTCTTGGTGCGGCGAGAGAGAATCTGGAGCACACGGCGAATCTCTTCATCACGGCCGATTACTGGGTCGAGCTTGCCGCTGCGAGCCTGTTCTACCAAGTTCTTGGCATATTTTTCAAGACTCTGATAGTTCTCGTCGGCACTCTGGCTCTTCACGTTCTGGCCCTGTCGCAAAGCCTGGATGGCTGCGGTGAGGTCCTTCTCGTTGGCACCGGCATCCTTGAGGATTCGGGTAGCGGTAGAGTTGCCTTTGAGGATAGCGAGGAGGATAGGCTCCACGCTTACGAATTCATCTCCCATCTTCTTGGCGATGTCCTCGGCGTTGATCAATATCTGGTTGGTATCGCCCGAGAGGTATGGCTGACCAGCACCCTGCACACGAGGCAGGTGCTGCATCTCCTGCTGCAGGAGCATGGCAATCTGGTTGCCGTTCATGCCCAGCTTCTGGAAGATGTAGTTGGTTACATCAGGTGCCTTCTCGATGATACCACTGAGAAGATGCACCGGTTCGATGGTCTGCTGACCATTTCTCTGCGCTATGTTCACAGCGGCCTGCACCGCTTCCTGCGCCTTGATTGTAAATTTGTCGAATGTCATATCTTGATCTCCTTTCTAAATGTTATTTTGTTCTACTTCTTGTTGTCTGGCTTCAGTTCTTCCGGACTTTCAGCTTTGGATGATGCTTCAGCCTTGCTGGCTTCCGGCATCGCAATCCGTGGATGCGAATAGCGTGCCCATTGCGTGTTTTTTGGCGTTTTTCTGACATTTTGTCTGTTTTTTCCTTCCTTTTTCCCTATTCGCAGAAAAGCTTCTGTCAAAATGGCTGAACCATTACTTGATTTATCGCAAATATCCTTTAAATAATGTGATAATAGGTATTAAATATTTGTGTATTCCAAATATTCTTTGTATCTTTGCAGCGTTTTTAGAAACCATATTGAATATAAAAATTCGTAATATATAAAGTCAATGGCTGAAACAAAGAAGATTAAGACAGCTTTGGTGTCTGTCTTTCACAAGGATGGCTTGGACGAGTTGCTCGCCAAGTTGAATGAAGAGGGTGTTAAGTTCCTGAGCACAGGTGGTACTCAGAAGTTTATCGAATCTTTGGGTTATGAATGTGAAAAAGTTGAGGATGTCACCACATATCCATCAATCCTCGGTGGTCGTGTGAAGACTCTTCATCCAAAAATATTTGGAGGTATCCTGGCCCGTCGCGACAATGAGGGCGACCAGGAGCAGATGAAGGAGTATGAGATTCCTTCTATCGACCTCGTTATCGTGGATCTCTATCCATTTGAGCAGACTGTAGCCAGCGGCGCCAGCGATGCCGACATCATTGAGAAGATTGATATCGGCGGTATCTCCCTGATCCGTGCCGGTGCCAAGAACTTCAAGGACGTGGTTATCGTTCCTAGCAAGGCTGAGTACAGTGTACTTCTCGACATCCTGAAGAAGAAGGGTGCTGAAACCGACATTGAGGACCGCAAGATGTTCGCAGAGCGTGCATTCGGCGTAAGTTCTCACTATGATACTGCTATCCACGCTTGGTTTGCCAAGTAATAAAGAGGTAAACCTATTCATCTCGCAACTCTTCCCGCTCTTGAAAGCGAGGGCGGGAAGATGACTACAAAGGAAAGATTTTAAGCTTAAAATATTAGATTTACATTAGCAAATGGGATTTTTTTCATTTATTCAGGAAATCGCAATGGACTTGGGTACCGCCAATACCATCATTATCAGTGATGATAAGATTGTAGTGGACGAACCTTCTGTTGTTGCCCTCGACCGCCGCACCGACAAGATGATTGCCGTAGGCGAGAAGGCAAAGATGATGTACGAGAAGACTCATGACAACATCCGTACAATCCGTCCTTTGCGTGATGGCGTTATCGCCGACTTTACTGCCTGCGAGCAGATGATGCGTGGACTTATCAAGATGGTTCATACAGGAAGCCGATTGTTCTCACCTTCACTCCGTATGGTGATTGGTGTACCTTCTGGTTCTACTGAGGTAGAGCTCCGTGCCGTACGCGACTCTGCCGAGCATGCCGACGGTCGCGACGTATATTTGATTTTTGAACCTATGGCTGCTGCTATCGGTATCGGTATCGACGTAGAGGCACCAGAAGGTAACATGATAGTTGATATAGGTGGTGGTAGCACCGAGATTGCAGTCATCTCTCTGGGTGGTATCGTATCCAACAACTCTATCCGTACAGCCGGTGACGACCTGACTGCCGACATCCAGGAGTATATGAGCCGCCAGCACAACGTGAAGGTTTCTGAGCGTATGGCTGAGCGTATCAAGATTCATGTGGGTTCTGCCCTGACAGATCTGGGTGATGAGGCTCCTGAAGACTTCATCGTTCACGGTCCTAACCGTATCACAGCGCTCCCAATGGAGGTACCTGTATGCTATCAGGAGATTGCTCACTGTTTGGACAAGACTGTAGCCAAGATTGAGAATGCAGTACTCTCAGCTCTCGAGAATACTCCACCAGAGCTTTATGCCGACATCGTGAAGAACGGTATCTGGCTTTCAGGTGGTGGTGCTCTGCTCCGCGGTCTCGACAAGCGACTCCAGGACAAGATCAACATCCCATTCCATATCGCCGAGGATCCATTGCACAGTGTGGCTAAGGGTGCCGGTATCGCATTGAAGAATGTGGATCGTTTCTCATTCCTGATGAGATAATTTCAAGATATTTAAATTCCGCATCTGGACCACTTGTGCCCATTTGCGGAATTTTAATCATATACAGATTCATTTTTTAAAGTATGCACAACCTTTTAGAGTTTTTGCAGAAATACAACCATTGGTTTGTCTTCGTGATTCTGGAGGTGGTGAGCATGGTGCTTCTGTTCCAGTATAACAGCTACCAGGGCAGTGCGTGGTTTTCTACAGCCAATGCCGTGACGGGCAAGATCTATGAATGGGATGCCAACGTGGAGACTTTCTTCTCCCTGACCAAGGTGAACCAGGAGCTTACCCAGCGGAATGCCTATCTGGAGCAGCAGGTACAGCAGCTGAGCGACAGTCTCTATGGGGTAACCAAGGATAGTGCCATCTATCACCGCGACCAGTTTGCGCTGCTTCAGAATTACCGACTCATCCCTGCCAAGGTGGTGGCCAACAGCCTGGACAAGCCGGACAACCTGATTACCATCGACAAGGGTAGCGCTGATGGCATCCATAAGGATATGGGTGTGATAAGCGGTACAGGAGTGGTGGGCATCGTGTATCTCGTGGCTCAGCATTACAGCATCGTGATACCAGTGCTCAACGTGAAGTCGAATATCAGTTGTACCATCCAGGGCAGAGGCTATTTCGGCTATCTGCGATGGAAGGGTGGCGTTTCGGAACTGGCATATCTGGAAGAGGTGCCACGCCATGCCCACTTCAAGCTGGGTGACTACGTAGTAACGAGTGGCTATTCGGCTGTGTTCCCTCCGGGAGTAAGAGTGGGCAAGATTCTGCACGTGTTTAATTCTGCTGATGGATTGTCGTATAGAGTACAGTTGAGACTTTCTACCGACTTTGCCCGTCTGCGTGATGTCTGCGTCATCGATGATGCCGTGATGAAGGAACGCCTTCAGATTATGCGTGCTGCACAGGATAGTATCATGCCCGACGGCAATGCCAAAGGTAAAAATTAAAAGATCATAGTAAGAGGAGATATATAAGTAGCAATGAGTATAGATTTGATAAAACGACTCGGCATCTTCGTGGTGCTCGTGCTGGTGCAGGGATTGGTGTTCAACCATATCCACTTGTTCAACTGCGCCACCCCCTTGCTGTATATTTTCATGGTGCTCCATTTCCGCAGAAACCATCCACGCTGGTCGGTGATGCTGTGGAGCTTCATGATGGGACTTTGTATCGACGTGTTTGCCAATACGCCGGGAGTAGCTGCAGCTTCGATGACCTTCATCGGACTGCTTCAGCCTTATCTTTTCGAACTCTTCGTGCCAAGAGACAGTGCCGACGACCTGGAGCCGTCTATGCGCACCATCGGTGTCGGTTCGTATGTTCTCTACACGTTGGTTATCGTACTCGTTTATAATCTGGTATTCTTTACTCTGGAGACCTTCAATTTCTTCAATTGGATGGAGTGGCTCCTCCGCATCGGTGGCGGTACAGCCATCACGATGCTCCTCATCATGGCATTGGAGAGCTTCCGCAAGGGATAGGACCTTGCTGGAAGACAGAGAACAGTAAAAGATCAAACAAAAAATTTCAGCTATATATATAATATGGTGGATTACAATCTTGATAAGCGTAAGTATGTGATTGGTGGTGTGGCTATAGCAATTGTAGTCATATACGCCATTCGTCTCTTTACGCTTCAGATTATGAGTGAGGATTATAAGAAGAATGCCGATTCCAATGCCTTCCTGAAGCAGATTGAGTTCCCTTCGCGTGGCGCCATCTACGACAGAAACGGCAAGCTGATGGTGTATAATTCGCCTTCCTATGATATCATGGTGGTGATGAAGGAGCAGGAGGGACGTCTGGATACGATGGACTTCTGCAACTCCCTGGGCATTACCAAGGAGGCTTTCGAGAAGCGAATGGAGACCATCAAGGACAGAAACAAGAATCCCGGATACTCGCGATATACCCAGCAGCTCTTCATGAGTCAGCTTTCTGACAAGGACTTCAGCGTCTTCCAGGAGAAGATGTTCCGGTTCCCTGGTTTCTATGTGCAGAAGCGAAGTGTGAGAGAATATGTCTATCCATACGCTGCCCATGTACTGGGAGATGTGGGTGAGGTTTCGCCAAGCGATATAGAGGAGGATGACTACTATCAGCCGGGTGACTATATCGGTAAGCTGGGACTGGAGAAGCATTTCGAGAAGGAGCTTCGAGGTACCAAGGGCGTGAAGATTATGCTTCGCGATGCCCGCGGAAGAATACAGGGAAGCTATCAGAACGGAAAACTCGACCAGCGGCCTGTTGCCGGTAAGGACCTGACGCTGGGTATCGATGTCAACCTTCAGGCTCTGGGCGAAAGACTGCTGCAGGGCAAGATTGGAAGTATCGTGGCCATCGACCCAAGAGACGGGTCGGTGCTGGCGATGGTTTCTTCTCCTACCTATGATCCGCGCCGACTGGTGGGTAAGAATAGAGGAAAGATGCACAAGTGGCTCTCGCAGAACCCTTGGAAACCGCTTCTGAATCGTAGTATCATGGGACAGTATCCTCCGGGTTCTACCTTCAAGACTTCCCAGGCGCTGACCTATCTTACCGAGGGAATCATCACTCCGGGCACAGCCTTCCCATGTAATCACGGTTTCTCTTACAAGGGTCTGCATGTGGGATGTCATGGTCACCCGTCGCCTATTGAGCTGGTAGATGCCATCAGTACCTCCTGCAACGGTTACTTCTGCTGGGGACTTTATTATATGATAGGCAACAAGAAGAAGTATGGCTCGGTGCAGGAGGCAATGACCGTATGGAAAGACTATATGGTGAGTATGGGATTCGGCTATAAGCTGGGCATCGATCTGCCGGGCGAGAAGCGAGGTCTGATTCCAAATGCACAGTTCTATGACAAGGCCTACAAGGGTTCCTGGAACGGACTTACCATCATCAGTATCTCTATCGGACAGGGTGAGGTGAACCTCACTCCTCTGCAGATTGCCAATCTGGGTGCCACCATCGCCAACCGAGGCTATTACTATGTGCCTCACGTAGTGCGTAAGGTGCAGGGCGAACCGCTCGATACGCTTTATACCCGCCGTCATTACACCAAGGCTTCGAAGCGAGCCTATGACTATGTGGTGGCTGGTATGAGAAGTTCGGCACTGAAGGGTACCTGTAAGATGCTCTCCCGTTACGACTTCGAGGCTTGCGGCAAGACCGGTACGGCTCAGAACCGTGGTCACGACCACTCTGTATTCATGGGCTTTGCTCCGATGAACAATCCGAGAATCGCCATCGCCGTGTATGTGGAGAATGGTGGATGGGGGGCCGACTATGGTGTGCCTATCGGTGGTTTGATGATGGAGCAGTATCTGAAGGGAAAGCTTTCTCCTGCTTCTGAAAGTCAGGCGGCACAGATGCAGGCCCGAAGAATTGCCTACGGTTCTAGTAGCAGATAATATACTGAAGTTTCAAATCAAAACTGCAGTTTCTATCCTGAGACTGCAGTTTCAATTTATTGAATAATAAAGACAATGGCTCAATCAGATAATAAACAACCAGCTGGTATTCTCCGTTCGCTCGACTGGTGGACCATCGGCATCTATCTGGCATTGCTCTGCTTCGGCTGGATCAGTGTCTGCGGTGCCAGCTATACCTATGGCGACAACGATATCTTCAGTCTGGGTGCCCGTTCGGGTATGCAGATTATATGGATAGGTACCTCCATTGCACTGGGCTTCGTCATCCTGATGATGGACGACCGTTTTTTCGATACCTTCGCCTACGTGATCTATGCCGTGCTGATATTGCTGCTTTTTGCCACGATATTCAATCCGCATAGCATCAAGGGTTCGCACTCCTGGCTGGTGCTGGGACCGCTGCGACTGCAGCCTGCCGAGTTCGGTAAGTTTGCTACGGCGCTGGCTGTGGCAAAGTTTATGTGCAGCTATGGATTCAATATCCATAAGATGAAGCATTTCATGGCGGCTATGGGCATCATCATTTTGCCTATGATATGTATCGTGGGACAGCGCGAGACGGGTTCGGCATTGGTATATTCCGCCTTTTTCCTGATGCTTTACCGCGAGGGAATGCCGGGTGCCATCCTCTTTACCGGAGTCTCGATGGTGGTTTACTTTGTGGTGGGTATCAAGTACGAGAACGTGACGATGTGGGATACCTACACCTCGGTGGGAAAATTCACGGTGCTGCTGCTGGTGCAGATCTTCACGGCAGGACTGGTGAACAGCTATACGGGCAACAGGAAGCATGCTCTCATCATCCTGTGCTACTCGGTGGGCATCACGCTCATCTTTGCACTCTTCTCCACCTACATCATTCCGTTTGACATCGTATGGGTGCAGCTGCTGCTCTGTGCGGTGATGATTGGATTCCTGGTGTATCACGGTCTGAGGACCCGCTTCCGCAACTATTTCCTGATTTCGATATTCGCAATGGGAAGTATTGCCTTCTTCTACAGTGCCGATTACGTGCTGAACAACGTGATGGAACCTCACCAGCGAGTGCGTATCAACGTGCTGCTGGGATTGGACGAAGATCTGGCGGGTGCCGGATATAATGTGCATCAGAGTGAGATAGCCATCGGTTCGGGTGGCTTGCAGGGAAAGGGATTCCTGAACGGAACCCAGACCAAGCTGAAGTTCGTGCCTGAGCAGGATACCGACTTCATCTTCTGTACGGTAGGAGAGGAGGAAGGATTCCTGGGTTCGGCAGGCGTGCTGCTGCTCTTCCTGATGTTGATATTGAGATTGATACATCTGGCGGAGCGACAACCTTTCAAGTTCGGACGAATATACGGCTACTGTGTGCTTTCGGTATTCCTGTTCCACCTATTTATTAATGTGGGAATGGTGCTGGGACTGACGCCGGTAATCGGCATTCCGCTTCCGTTCTTCAGTTATGGAGGTAGTTCGCTCTGGGGCTTTACCATCCTGCTTTTCATCTTCCTGCGTATTGATGCCGGAAGAAACCTGGTAAGAAGCTAGATTTTACAGCATAAAAAATGACCAGTGAGATACGTCTCATTGGTCATTTTTCATTATTTTCACTCCGATGTCGCTTACACCCGGAAGAATTTCTCGCTTCATATCATGGCGGATGGCGATATGGATGGAATCGCCTCTGTTTATCTTATAGATATTGATAGGGAAGTTGTACTGATAGTAGCTGATGCCCTGTCCCTTGTTCTCGCCATGCTGGTTGATGAGCTGGCAGAGTAGGGTATCAGTCTTCTCGATACGCTTGCCCTTGTTGGCAGGGTAGATGGTCTGGTTCACGATGAGTGTCAATGCCGTAAACGGATAGGCACCTGTGGTTCTCAGACCCAGGCTCTGCCGGTAATAGCCGGTGGCAGCCATCGGAGGGATTTCGAACGATAGGGTATCGTTCTTCTCCCATCCTGCAATCGGCGTGTGGGCATATTCATCATATACCTTGGCATGATTGCAAGCGCTGAAGGCTATGGTTGCCACCAGTATGAAAACGAAATGAATCAGTCTTTTCATTTTTACTTCTTGTCCTCCTGTGGCTTGTTATTCTCGCCCTGCTGAGGCTTGTTATTCTCGCCCTGCTGAGGCTTGTTGTTGCTTGCCTGCTTTGGCTTGTTGTTATTGCCCTGCTGAGGTCTGTTTCCCTGCTGGCGAGGTCCCTTGTTTCTATTATCCCTGTTGCGGTTGTTACCGTTTGGCTGGCGGTTCTCGTTCTTTTCTGGACGGTTGCCGTTTGGCTGACGGTTATCTCCCTTTTCAGGGCGATTTGCATTGCGGTTCTTATTCTTCTTCTTTTTCTTCGCCTTATCAAATCGGCTGAGATCAGACTCATTGAGCAGATCGATGCTCTTGGAAGTTTCCTTCATCTTGCCATTCTCCATCAGGCTGAGCGGTTTCTCGCCCTGTTTATTCATCTCAATGATTTCCTTGGCACGTTCTGCTGTGATGGTCTCCAGGTTGGAAGCCAAGTTCTTGTCAGAAGAGTAGGTGATGAGTCCGGCAAGGATATCTACCTTGAACTGATGGAACTCGCCGTCGGCAGTCTGAAGCACGGCATCCTTAGGTGGCATCTTTCGGCTTGCCTCTACATAGTTATCTACCTCGTAGTTGAGGCAGCACTTCAGTTTGGCGCACATGCCAGCCAACTTCTGAGGGTTGAGCGAGATGTCCTGGTAGCGTGCAGCATTGGTGCTCACACTTACGAAGTTCTTCATCCAGGTAGCGCAGCAGAGCTCTCTGCCGCAAGGACCGGTACCGCCGATACGGCCAGCCTCCTGACGTGCACCAATCTGCTTCATCTCGATACGGACATGGAAGGTATCGGCAAGTACCTTGATGAGCTGGCGGAAATCTACACGCTCATCAGCGATATAGTAGAAGATGGCCTTGTTGCCATCGCCCTGATACTCCACGTCGCCGATTTTCATCTTCAGGCCCAGGTCCTTGGCTATCTGACGGCTCTGGATCATGGTGTCGTGTTCGCGGCTCTTGGCTTCCTTTGCCTTGTCGAGGTCCACCTGCTTGGCAAGTCGGTAGATTCGCTTGATGTCATCCTGCGACTTGAGATTTGCCTTCTTGATCTGCAGTTTTACCAGTCGGCCGGTTAATGTTACTACACCCACGTCGTGACCCGGGTTAGCCTCTACAGCCACGATGTCGCCCTTCTTGAGGTCGAGGTTGTTAACATTGTGATAATATCCCTTTCGGGTATTTTTAAATTGCACTTCCACCAGGTCGGTGCTCTCAGCGTTTCCTGGCACGTCGGCTAGCCAGTCGTATGTGTTGAGCTGTCGGTCCTGTCGTCCCACAGCCTTGCAGCATAGACCTCTATCGCAGCCATTCCACATTTTGAATTTCATATTTTTATAATCCACGATGTATTCTATTTATTGATTCACGATGTTTTCTATTTATTGATTAATATATATTGCCCTTTCGGGGGATGTATTTCCTTTATTTTCTGATGAGCAGAACGATATTCTTCAGCGCCAGGTCGAAGAACACGATTTTCGGGTTGGCATTCTGGGCGATGAATCGCTTGCTTTCCTCGAAGAGATTGGAGATGTCGATGATATTCGCCTCGTTGATGAATCGGGCGAAGTTCCTGGCGAAATTCTCCTCCTCCTGTGTCATATAATTGAGTTCCGGCTGGCGGAAATTATACATGAAACTCTCGCGTAGCATGTGCATGAAGTAATCGAGCATTCGCTTCTGCTTCTCTCTGCCGAAGGTGGCAACCACCTCGCTCCACTTCTTCAAATCGTGGATGCTGCGCATATAGGAGAGGCGCATCAGCATGATGAACATATCCAGATGCTGGCGGTTTTCATTGCCAGAGTCCAGCTCCTCCAATGCATGGTTCCAGTTGCCGTTGGCGATTCGGGCGATGCGGTGGGCTGATTCTGCATCCAGCGCTCTTCTTTCTATGAGCGCTTTCTCCACCTCGGAAGTTTCAATCTTTTTCAGGTCGATACGCTGTGCACGGCTTCTGATGGTTTCGAGCAGAAGTTCCGGCTGTTCGCTTACCAGGAGGAAGAGTGTCTGATGAGGCGGCTCTTCCAGCAGTTTCAATATCTTGTTGGCACTCGTGAGGTTCATACGCTCCGGCAACCATATCAGACTGATCTTGTATCCGCCCTGACTCGACATCATGCTCAGTTCTCTCGAAAGATTGTCGGTCTCATCGGCGGTGATGATTGCCTGCTTGTTGAAGTCGGCATCAGTCTTGCCCATGCGCTGCATCCAGTCGCTGATCAGCACATACGGACCTTCCTGGAGGAGCATCTCACGCCATTCTTTCATAAAGTCGAGACTTACGGGCGTATGGTCGCCGCTCATCTCGGATGTCTTGATTGTAGGGAAGGTGAAGTGCAGGTCGGGATGCTCCCATTTTCTCAACATCGGGGAATCGCCCAGAAGATAGCTGGCAAAAGCCAGCGCCACTGCCAGCTTTCCACAACCTTGTGGACCGCAGAACATCAGTGCATGAGGCACACGATTCTCCTGAACCATCTCCATCAGACGGTTCCATATATCTTGCTGACCTATCACTTCACTATTTAACATTGAACATTGAACTTTAAAATAAAATTTTAGCTATCTGTTTCACGCTATCCACCGCCGAAACGGTGAAGAAATGGATATGATTGTATCCGTGATTGAAGAGATCTTTCACCTGGGCAGTCGTCCACTCGATACCGAGTGCCTTGGCATCTTCATCGCTCTTGCACTTCAAAACCTCCTGCGCCAGAGCTTCCGGGATGTCGCAATGGAAGGTCTTTGGTACCATGGTGAGCTGACTCAGCTTGGCGAATGGCTTCAGCGCCGGAACGATAGGGATGGTGATGCCCATCTGGCGAGCCTTCTCAACGAAAGCATAGAATTTCTCATTGTCGTAGAAGAGCTGGGTGATGGCATAGTCAGCGCCCAACTGCTGCTTCTCCAGGAGATGCTGCATATCCATCTCCAGATTGGGAGCCTCTTCGTGCTTCTCCGGATAGCAGGCTACGCCACAGCAGAATTTATCACCCGGATGCTTGATCGGGGTGCCGTCGAAGAAGAAACCGTCGTTAAACTGGTTTACTTGCTTCAGCAGGTTGGTGGCATTGGAATGACCGTTTTCTGTTGGAGTAAACTGTCGGTCTTCCTTCGCCTTGTCGCCTCTCAGCACAAGGATATTGCTGATGCCCAGAAACTGGAGATCGAGCAATTCGTATTCGATGTCTTCCTTCGTGGCACCGCTACAGATGACGTGAGGGATGACAGGGATGTCGTACTTGTTCTGGATTGCGCCTGCGATGGCAACGGTGCCAGGGCGGCGACGCACACGCTGACGAGTGAGGAGACCGTTTTCCAGTTCCTTGTAAATATACTCGCTGTGGTGTGTGGTAATGTTGATAAACCGTGGGGCGAAGTCCTTGAGGCTGTCGATGGTGCGGAAGAGAGCCGCAGTGCCATTACCCTTGAGAGGTGGCAAAACCTCGAAAGAGAAGCCTCTTTTGTCGCCCTTCTGATGTAAGAATTCTGCGATGTTCATATTACGTAATATCTATGTGCTCTTATTTTGGTTGCAAATTTACAAAAAAAATAGGGGAAATGTGCAGATTATGCGTATTATTTTAAAATAAACAGATAAAAATATAAAAATAAACAAATAAAAAAATAACCTAAAGTAAAATGGAACATCAACAAACGGGCTCTAAGGCCTATCTTTTCTCGATTGTGATGGTCGCCGTATTGGGTGGCTTGCTTTTCGGTTACGATACCGCAGTGATATCAGGTGCCGAGAAGGGTTTGCAGGCATTCTTCAAGGGTGCCGGTGATTTCGAATACACCGATGTGATGCACGGATTCACTTCTTCCAGTGCGCTGATCGGCTGTATCATCGGTAGTTCGCTTTCCGGTCTTTTCGCCAGCAGGCTGGGTCGCAAGCGCTCGCTCATCTTTGCGGGTGTCTGCTTCTTCCTCTCTGCCTGGGGATCCATGGAACCGGAATCTTATCTCCTGCCTCAGGGACATGCCGACTGGACGTTGCTGGTGGTATTCAACTTCTATCGTGTGCTGGGTGGTATCGGTGTAGGTATGGCTTCAGCCATCTGTCCGATGTATATCGGCGAAATCGCTCCGAGTAATATGCGCGGTATGTTGGTGAGCTGCAATCAGTTTGCCATCATCTTCGGTCAGCTGGTGGTTTACTTCGTCAATTTCATCATTATGGGTCCCCATGCCAATCCTATCTATGATGCTGCGGGTGCCATCGCCAATATGGTGGATGCGCAGTGGACCATCGAGACGGGCTGGAGATATATGTTTGGTAGCGAGATGGTTCCGGCAGGACTGTTCACTTTCCTGATCTGCTTCGTACCTGAGACTCCTCGTTATCTCGTGATGATCGGACAGGATGAGAAGGCATACGGCGTGCTTGCCAAGATTAATGGTTCAGAGAAGGCACGCGAGATTATCCACGATATCAGGAATACGGTGACCGTGAAGACCGAGAAGCTCTTCTCTTATGGATTTATGTGTATCTTTGTGGGCGTGATGCTTTCTGTATTCCAGCAGGCAGTGGGTATCAATGCGGTGCTCTATTATGCGCCTCGTATCTTCCAGGATATGGGAATGGGCAATCCGATGGTTCAGACCGTCATCATGGGTGTTGTGAATATCTCGTTTACGCTGGTTGCCGTCTTTACGGTAGAGAAGCTGGGGCGCAAGCCATTGCTTATCTTTGGTTCCATCGGCATGGCAGCAGGAGCCTTGGGCGTAGCCTTGACCTTTGGAAATGAAGCCTTGAGTACGGTTACCATGCTGAGTATCATGGTATATAGTGCCAGCTTTATGTTCTCCTGGGGACCTATTGCCTGGGTGCTTATCGCCGAGCTTTTCCCGAATACCATCCGTGGTGCGGCTGTGGCGATTGCCGTAGCTTTCCAGTGGATATTCAACTTCATCGTCAGCTCTACCTTTGTACCGATGTTCAATATGCACCTGACTCCGGGCGATGATTTCGGTCATTGGTTTACCTATGGTCTGTATGGTGCCATCTGTATCGTTGCAGCCATCTTCGTATGGAAGCTGGTACCTGAAACCAAGGGCAAGAGCTTGGAGGATATGAGCAAGCTCTGGAAGAAAGATTAGGATACTGAAATATAGGATAAAAAAGTAAGGCGCGATAGCAGGATAGCTATCGCGCCTTTTTATGTAGTTTTCACGCTGAGTGATAAATTCAGACCATATATTTGTAAGTTGTTTGTATTTAAAAGAGTATTAACTTAATTTCTTGAATTTGAATTAGAATCACAGGGAGATTCTTTTTATTTCTTGAATGTCAGAACCATGATGTATGGAACAGAACCGTATGTACCTACAGCTGTCTTAAATGCATCATTCACAATTTCATTGCCATTATAGATAGCGCCTGGTGTGAGATAGAGCAGGAAGTTCTTCTTGGTTTTGTCTAATCCTGCAGCAGCATATCCATTGCCAGCATAGAATATCATAGTATAATTGTTGTTCTGCTCATCCTTGAAAGTGATGTTGTTTGTTGCTGTATAGAAGAAAGGGGTTGTTGCGTCCATAGAGTAAAGCTTTCCAGACAAAGTCTGATTTGGTACTTCTGAAATCAACTTGCTGTATTTCTCGTTCTTCACATACTTAGCCAACAACTTAACAGGGAAGTTGCTGATGTAGTACGTACTGTCTGATGGATTGATAGAGATGCTGGTAACAAAACTGTCCTTCTCCAGGATATTGTTGTTTTTATCAGCAGGGAAGAGGATACCGCACTGGTGAGAACCGCCTACGGTCTGCATCATGTTATAGGCTTCCTGCTTGGTTGGAAGCTGCATACCGTTGTCACCGTCAGTATTACAAGAGGTGAATGACATAGCTGCAAAGAGTACAGCCAGGATTGAGAATAATGTAATTTTCTTCATTGTTTTATGAAATTGTATTTTGTTATTGTTATCTTATGAAATTTTATTTTATTCTAATTTTTTGTTTCTATGTGGGAATCTTTCCGGCACCTTTTGGTATCCGAGGGCATTTTTGCCCTACATTCCATTATATAAAACGCAGAAAAGCAAGAATCTTGCATCTATTTTTAGTTAATGAGAGTTAAAAGAATCCACCTCCCCGAACCATATACGAAAAAAGGACTTTCCGTTAAGGGAAGTCCTTTTCTGAGACTGTGACTCGCATGGGGCTCGAACCCATGACCCCAACATTAAAAGTGTTGTGCTCTACCTGCTGAGCTAGCGAGTCAATCTCTAACTTTATGTTCAAAAGCGAGTGCAAAGGTACGACTATTTTTTGAAATCACCAAATATTTAGTCGTTTTTTTATTGTTTTTCTTCTATTTTGCCTGTTTCTGAGGCAGTTTCCGGTAGATCCGGCCCTAAATTCTCTTCATATTGCGGCTTTTCTCTCGTTACATACCGCTGCCAATAAGCTATGAGAAGGGTAGTGAGCGGAAGGGCAACAATCAGCCCCAGGAAGCCTAGCAGAGCACCCCATATCGAAAGACTCAGGAGCAGGATGGCTGGGTTCAAGCCCATCGCCTTGCCCATAATCTTCGGTGTAACCACCATATCCGTAATCACCTGCACCACGCAGAATACCAATACCGCCAGTCCGAAGACTACCCAGAAGTTCTGTCCCGTATCTGCCGCCTTGAGCATTGCCAGGAATGCCGTAGGAATGAGGGCAAAGGTATGAAGATACGGTACCAGGTCCATGATGCCGATCAGAATGCCCAGACCAATCGCCATCGGGAAACCGATGATGGTGAAGCCGATGCAGAACATGATGCCCATACAGAGCGCCACCATTCCCTGGCCTCGGATATAGTTGTTGAGCTCGCGCTCTACATCCTTCATCAGTGCCGACCAGAACGGACGGTTCTTCTTCGGGAAGATGCGCACCCAGTTGGCTGTCAGGGTTTCGTAATCGAGCAGGATGAAGAACATATATAATAAGGTAATCATGGATGCCACGATACTCATCAGTACGGTTGCCGTCTGGCTCACTACCGAGAAAACCTTCGGCATCGTGGTTTTCAGGGCATCGCTGAAGTCCTTGCTCTTCAAGAACCGTTCTATGGTGGTCTGGTTGTCCTGCAGCCACTCCTTGATCAGCATCGTGAGATTGTTGGTATGGGTGGTTTGATGAACCCATCGGGTCAACACTTCTCCCAGTTTGTCAAACTGGTCAATCATCGGTGGGATGATGAGCCAGATGACACCCCCCACGATGGCAATCGCAGCTCCCATTGCCAGAAGAATGGAGATGGCACGAACCTTGACATGGAGTTTTTGCTCGATGAACTTCACGACGGGATAGAGCAGGTATGCGAAAAACCATGCTATAAAGAAAGGAAGCAGTACCTCACTCAGATAGTTGGTGATGTAGAGTACTGCAATGACGAGGGTAACTATACCAGCCCATCTGATGAACTTGTCGAATGTAATCTCCTTACTCATTTACCTTGAACTTTGAATTTTGATACTTTCTTCTATTTCTCCTGGCTGATGGCTTTCTGGTAGCAGTCTCTGCAGAGCGGCTCGTATTCATCCTGCTCACCCAGGAGCACGCGCTTGTCGTTAGCCACCAGTCGATGGCTGACGTATGCCAGTGCACCGCACTTCACGCAGATGGCGTGCACCTTGGTCACCTCGTCGGCGATGGCACAGAGCGCAGGAATCGGACCGAAGGGAACACCCTTGAAATCCATATCCAGCCCCGCCACGATGACGCGTACGCCGCGGTTGGCGAGTTCGTTGCAGACCTCCACCAATCCATTGTCCAGAAACTGAGCCTCGTCGATACCGACCACGTCGATATCCGAAGCCAATAGCAAAATCGATCCGGAAGATTCAATAGGAGTAGATCGGATAGAATTCTGGTCATGGCTCACTACATTGTCTTCGGAGTAGCGCGTATCTATCGCCGGCTTGAAGATTTCCACCTTCTGTCTGGCGAAGTTGGCACGCTTCATTCTTCGGATCAGTTCCTCGGTTTTTCCGGAGAACATCGATCCGCACACCACTTCAATTCTTCCGGGACGGTGTGCCTCCCCATTCAGTATTTCAGTCATTTCGGGGACAAAATTACTAATAAGGTTTTAAAAAATGCAAAGATACGCAGTTTTTTTTTGCTATGAAAGATTAATTAACTACATTTGTACCCACTTATGGGCATATTATATATCGTACCGACTCCAGTAGGCAATATGGAGGACATGACAATGCGAGCCATCCGTGTCTTGAAAGAGGCAGATATGGTGCTCGCTGAGGACACTCGGACATCGAGCGTCCTGCTTAAGCATTTCGATATTAAAAATCGATTAGTGGCGCATCATAAGTTTAATGAGCATGGCACATCGGCTGGCATCGTAGAGCGATTGAAGGCTGGTGAGACCATCGCCTTGATCAGTGATGCAGGAACCCCAGGCATCAGCGACCCTGGTTTCTATCTGGCTCGTGAGGCTGCGAAAGCAGGCATCACCGTGCAGACCCTTCCGGGACCTACGGCTTGCATCCCAGCCATCGTGTCGTCCGGATTACCTTGCGACAGATTCTGCTTCGAGGGATTCATCCCGCAGAAGAAGGGCAGACAAACCTATCTGGAATCTCTCAAGGATGAGGTGCGCACCATGATCTTCTACGAGTCACCCTATAGAGTGGTGAAGACCTTGCAGCAGTTTGCCGAGGTTTTTGGAGAAGACAGACAGGTGAGCTGCTGCCGTGAAATCTCGAAGCTGCACGAGGAAAGTGTGCGTGGAAGCCTTGCCGAGGTAATCGCCCACTTCCAGGAGACGGAACCGCGCGGCGAGTTCGTCATCGTGCTGGCGGGTAAGGATCCCAAGCAGCTGAAGGAGGAATTGAAGGAAAAGCGACGCGAAGAGCGTAAGAATAATAAATAAAGAAAGTATTAATTATAAAATTAACAAAAAGGAGAAGGATTATGAAAAAGCTATTAATGATGGCATGCCTCGCAGCCTTTGTTTTAACTGGATGTAACGACGGCAAGAACAATGCCGCTAACAATGCGGCTCAAGCAGATTCGCTCAACAGCATCATTGCGCAGAAGGATAGTGAACTGAATGATATGCTGGGTACTCTGAATGAGATTGAGGATGGTCTCAACCAGATCAATGAGGCTGAGAACCGCGTGGTGCTCTTGAAGAATGGCGAGGGTGCCACCAAGAGACAGAAACTCAAGGAGGATGTGCAGTTTATCGCTACTCGCATGAAGCAGAACAAGGAGCTCCTCGCCAAGTTGCAGAAGCAGTTGGCTAACAGCTCTATCCAGGGCGACCAGCTCAAGAAGACCATCGAGAACCTGCAGAAGCAGCTGGTTGAGAAGGAGAAGCAGCTCCAGGCACTCCGTGAGGAGTTGGATAGCAAGGAGATCCATATTGCAGCTCTTGATGAGACTATCAACAACTTGAACACCAAGACCAGCAACCTTACCAAGGAAAGCAGTAAGAAGACTGAGGTGATCAATGCTCAGGATAAGCAGCTCAACACTGCATGGTATGTATTCGGTACCAAGAAGGAGCTGAAGAACCAGCACATCATGGAGAATGGTAAGGTTATGACCGGTAACTTCAACAAGAGCTACTTTACAAAGGTAGATATCCGTGAGGTTTCTGAGATCAAGCTTTATTCTAAGTCAGCCAAGTTGCTCACTACTCATCCTTCAAGCTCTTATACTCTGGTTCGTGATGCCAACAAGCAATATACTCTCCGCATCACCAACTCTCAGATCTTCTGGAGCACCAGCAAGTACCTGGTTGTTCTCGTGAAGTAATGAAGAATATTGGATTAGAAACGAAATGTTGACGCACCGAAACGGTGCATCAAGCCGGAAAAACAAAAAAGATGATGCTCTGAAATGGTGCATCATCTTTTTTTGTGTATAGTTTGATACTGTCCTATCTTTTTCTGGCAAAGAATTGCTGCATGAGTGCTCGGCATTCATCTTCCAGTACGCCCGATGTAACTATTGTCTTAGGATGCAGCGCCTGGGGCGCATATTTGGTATAGCCCCTTTTTTCATCTCCGGCACCATACACCACACGGCTGATCTGCGACCATCCCAAGGCTCCGGCGCACATCACGCACGGCTCTACTGTGACATAGAGGGTACAGTCTTTCAGGTATTTTCCGCCCAGCATGTTCGCTCCGGATGTAATCGCCTGCATCTCGGCATGGGCGGTAACATCGGTAAGCATCTCCGTAAGATTGTGGGCTCTCGAGATGATGCGGTCCCTGCAAACGATGACGGCACCTACCGGAATCTCGTCTTCGTCGAATGCCGCCTGCGCCTCCATCAGCGCACGGCGCATATATTCTTCGTCTTTTTTCAGATTGTCTTCCATATTTCCATTCTTTATGATTTCTCTTTTTCTATTTTTGTGCAAAAATACATAAAAAACTTTGATGGATGAAAGAAAAGTATTATTTTTGCATAGTAATAGTGCTTTTTGGGCGGAAAATGATGCCGTCAGAGGTAAACTGAAGAGAATAATCTATGGCTGAACATAATGATTTGGGCAAATGGGGAGAAGATGAGGCTGTGTTCTATCTGGAAGATAAGGGCTATACCATCATAGATCGTGACTGGAGGCTAGGCCGCCGCGACCTGGATATCCTTGCCTATACTCCCGATGGCTCCACCCTGGTGGTGGTAGAGGTGAAGACCCGCACCGGCGGGAAATACCAGCAGCCCGAAGAGGCTGTCACCCCCAGCAAGATGAGGAATCTTGCCATAGCTGCCAATGCCTATGTCAAGGAATGCCAGGTGGACAAAGAGTTGCGCTTCGATGTCATCTCCATCGTGGGAAGCGAACATCAGGTGAAGAGTCTGCAGCATCTCAAGGATGCCTTCAATCCGATGCTCATCCTTTGAGGCAGATGCTTACATATATATAATAAGGTGAAAATGGAAACAAAGATCATAAGAATGCAGGAAGTGGATTCTACGAATACCTTCCTGAAGGGAATGAAAGCCTGCGAGGATGATACGCTCATCGTGGCTGTAGCCGATTATCAGACGGCAGGCAGGGGACAGGGCACACATACCTGGGAGAGCGAACCGGGCAAGAACCTCCTGTTCAGTTTGCTGATGACTCCTACCTGGGTACCCGTACGCCAGCAGTTCCAGCTCTCAGAGGCAGGAGCCCTAGCCGTCAAGGATGCCCTGGATACCTATACCGACGGCATTACGCTGAAATGGCCGAACGATGTATATTGGAACGACAGGAAGATCAGCGGCACGCTGATTGAGACCTCTGTCGATTCCAAGGGCATCAAGCGATGCATCTTCGGTACCGGGGTGAACATCAATCAGACCGAGTTCCACAGCGATGCGCCCAATCCGGTATCCCTGGCTCAGATTCTGGGTCACGAGGTGGATAGGGAAGAGGTGCTGCAGAAGATCATCGAGGCATTCAAGAAGTATTATGAGCTGCTCCGCCGTGCCGACTATATGGATGTTTCGGGCATCTATCATCTCTCGCTCTACCGCCGCAAGGGATTCCACTGGTACGAGGATGCCGACGGAAAGTTCGAGGGTGCCTTCGTAGAGGTGGAAGATGACGGCCATCTCATCCTTCACGACAGGAAGGGAATGATCCGGTCGTATGCCTTCGGCGAAATCAGATTCCTGATTCCTTCAGCAAATATGAAATAATAAACATTAAACAAGATATTTATGGCAAAGTTTAAAAGAATTCTTTTGAAGTTGAGTGGTGAGAGCCTGATGGGCAAGCAGAGCTTCGGCATCGACCCTGAGCGCTTGAGTGATTATGCTAAGCAGATTAAGGAAGTTCACGAGATGGGCGTGCAGATCGGTATCGTGATCGGTGGTGGTAACATTTTCCGTGGATTGAGCGGAAGCCAGAAGGGATTCGACCGTGTGAAGGGCGACCAGATGGGTATGTGTGCCACCGTCATCAACTCTCTCGCCCTGAGCAGTGCCCTCGGTGCACTGGGCGTGAAGAACAAGGTGCTTACAGCTATCCGCATGGAGCCTATCGGTGAGTTCTACACCAAGTGGAAGGCCATCGAGGCAATGGAAGACGGCTACATCTGCATCTTCTCTGCAGGTACAGGCAGCCCATATTTCACTACCGATACCGGTTCTTCTCTCCGTGGTATCGAGATTGAGGCAGACGTGATGCTCAAGGGTACCCGTGTGGACGGCATCTATACCGCCGACCCAGAGAAGGATCCTACCGCTACCAAGTTCAAGGACATCACCTATGATGAAATCTACACCAAGGGCTTGAAGGTGATGGACCTCACGGCTACTACCATGTGCAAGGAGAACGACCTTCCTATCTACGTATTCAATATGGATGTAGTCGGCAACCTGAAGAAGGTGATGGAAGGTGAGGAGATTGGTACGCTCGTACACAATTAAATAAAAAAATAAGGCTTACTTCCCGCCGGAAGTAAGCCTTTGTTGTTCCTTAATCTTTTTATCTTTGTTAGAAAGCTGATGCCTATACTAACAATTAACGCCTTTCCTTGAAAAGGAAATGACAAAACCTATATTTTTATTTTTTCTTCAAAAACATCATCCAGGAGAGAAGTACGTACATCAGGATGATAGGCCACCATCCCTCCAGGAATCCTCTTGCTCCTTCGGCAGCCACGGATACCGCAAGAACGGCGATGGCGAAACCGGCAAAGCAATACTTCACCTCGTTGCCCTTGAACGACCACTGCTTGAACTTCAGGGCGAACAGCGGCAACTCGCATACCAGCAGGAAGCTGGTGATGAAAATCAGCGCCAGCACGAGATATATCGACCAGCTCTGGTTGGTAATCCAGCTGGGGCTGCTTACTACCAGCGAACCCCAGAACAGCGCATTGGCTGGCGTAGGTACGCCGATGAAAGAGGTAGTCTGGCGCTCATCCAGGTTGAACTTCGCCAGTCTCAGGGCAGAGAAAGCTGCGATGATGAAGGCTACGTATGGCAACCAGGGGCGCAAAGGCTCCAGAAACTCCGGATACTCCATTACAAAGAGTTGTGAGAATACGATGGTGGCGGGTGCCACGCCAAAGGTCACATCGTCGGCAAGCGAGTCCAGCTCCTTGCCGATAGGCGATGAAACGTGCAGCAAGCGGGCGCTCATACCATCGAAAAAGTCAAAAATAGCTCCAATGATAATCCACAACAGTGCCTTTTCGGGATTTCCACCGAAGGCAAACGATGTAGCGATGCAGCCTGAGATGAGGTTGCAGCAGGTAATCGTGTTTGGAATATGCTTCTTAATACTCATTTTTCTTATTTCAGTTTTGCTATGATTGTCTGATCACCTGTAGTTGACTGTCCCATCTTCACGCATACTTCCGTGCCGAGAGGCAGATACACATCCACTCGTGAACCCAGTTTGATGAATCCGAGATGCTCATCGATGTAGCACTCTTCTCCCTCCTTGGCATAGGTTACGATGCGGCGGGCTACGGCACCGGCAATCTGCCGGCACAATACATCCACGCCCTCAGGGGTGGTGATCATCGTGTCGGCATGCTCGTTCTCCTCGCTCGCCTTAGGCAGCCATGCCTTCATGAACTTTCCGTCCTCGTGCTTCACGAACTTCACCTTGCCATCCACAGGAAACCAGTTGGCATGTACGTTCCAGAGGCTCATGAAGATGGAAATCATCAGTCGCCTGTCGTTGAAGTAAGGTGCATTCTCCACTTCCTCTATCACTACGATCTTGCCGTCGGCAGGAGCTACCACGAGTTTCTCGGTATCTTCCACGTTCAGGAATCTGATCGGGCATCGGTAGAAGTTGAGCACGATACCATATACTACACCGAAGACCACAAGGAATGCCCAGAAAGGTATCTTGTTGTCAAAAGCCATCCACAGTACTGCTGCGACAGCCACCAGTGCTATACCGCCGAACACCAGCTGGTCAGTGCCTTCGCGGTGAATTCTTATCTTTTTTAGTTTCTTGATTTTTTGTCCCATGAGAAAGGTTTACGTTTTTATTTTCGGTGCAAAGGTACGTCATTTTTATCGTTTTTGCAAATTTTTCTCCCATTTCTTTTGGCAATATCAACTTTTAGCAGTAACTTTGTTCTCAAATTACGAATTTTAATGCAAAAAATGGAAGATTTTGTTCATTTACACGTCCATACACAGTATTCCATCCTCGACGGCCAGTCCAAGATTCCATGTCTGGTGGACAAGGCCATCAAGGATGGCATGAAGGGTATGGCAGTAACCGATCATGGTGTGATGTTCGGCATCAAGGAGCTGGTTGACTATTGCGGAAAGGTCAACAAAGACCGCAAGAAAGAGGGACTCGAACCCTTCAAGCCCATCATCGGTTGCGAGATGTATGTGGCACGACGCACCAAGGGCGACCGCGAGAAGGACAAGGGCGATATGAGTGGTTACCACCTCATAGTGCTCGCCAAGAACTATAACGGATACAAGAACCTCATCAAGCTGGTGAGCAATTCGTGGGTGGATGGATACTACATGCGCCCACGAACCGACCGTGCCGACCTGGAGAAGTATCACGAAGACCTCATCGTCTGCTCGGCATGTATCGCCGGCGAGGTGCCAGCCAAGATCCTGAAGGGCGATATCGCCGGAGCCCGCGAGGCATGCGAGTGGTATCACAATCTCTTCGGCGATGACTATTACCTGGAGCTGCAGCGCCACAAGGTGCCCGATGATCCGAGCCTGCTCGCCAACCGCGAGGCTTACGAACTGCAGCAGAAGGCGAACAAGGTGCTCATCGAGTTTGCCAGGGAATACGGCATCAAGCTCGTATGCACAAACGACTGCCACTTCGAGGACAAGGAGACTGCCGAGGCGCACGACCATCTGCTCTGCATCGCCACCGGCAAGGACCTGGACGATCCTAACCGCATGCGCTACTCCAAGCAGGAGTGGTTCAAGACCCGCGAGGAGATGAACGAAGTGTTCGCTGATGTGCCCGAGGCGCTCTCGAATACCCTCGAAGTATTGGATAAGGTGGAAATCTACAGCATCGACCATGGTCCTATCATGCCGTTCTTCCCCATTCCGGAGAGTTTCGGTACCGAGGAGCAGCTGCGCCAGAAGGTGTCGGAAGAAGACCTCTACAGGGAGTTTACCACTGATGAGAATGGAGAGAACCAGCTGTCGCCCGAGGATGGTCAGAAGGTGATCGACCGTCTGGGCGGCTACGACAAGATATACCGCATCAAGTTTGAGGCAGAATACCTGCGCCACCTCGCCTACGAGGGAGCCAGGAAGCTTTATGGCGATCCGCTGCCCGAGAATGTGGATGAGCACGTGAACTTCGAGCTCCACGTGATGAAGACCATGGGTTTCCCGGGCTACTTCCTCATCGTGTCCGACTTCATCAGGGCGGCACGCGAAGAGCTGGGCGTAATGGTGGGCCCGGGCCGTGGATCAGCGGCAGGTTCCGTAGTGGCATATTGCCTGGGAATCACCAAGATCGACCCTCTGAAGTACGACCTGCTGTTTGAGCGTTTCCTGAACCCAGACCGTGTGAACCTGCCTGATATCGATACCGACTTCGATGACGACGGCCGAGGCAAGGTGTTGCGCTGGGTAATGGATAAGTACGGTCACGAGAACTGTGCCCACATTATTACATACGGTTCGATGGCCACCAAGAACTCCATCAAGGATGTGGCGCGCGTAGAGAAGCTGCCTTTGGACAAGGCGAATGCACTCTGCAAGGCGATTCCCGACCGTCTGCCCGACGGAGCGAAGATGAACCTTGCCAACGCCATCAAATATACCCCGGAGCTGAAGGAGGCAGAATACTCCAGCGACCCCCGCGAGAGCAATACCATCAAGTATGCCCGCATGCTCGAGGGTACCATCCGCGGCACGGGTATCCATGCCTGCGGATTCATCATCTGCCGCGACCCTATCAGCAACTGGGTGCCTGTATCTACCGCCGATGACCCTGATTTCCCGGGACTGAAGACGGCAGTAACCCAGTACGACGGTCACGTGATCGAGACCACCGGACTCATCAAGATGGACTTCCTGGGTCTGAAGACCCTCTCCGAGATGAAGGAGGCGTGCAAGGTAATCAAGCAGACCACGGGCGATGTCGTAGATCTCGATACCATCCCTATTGATGATGAGCTTACCTATCAGCTCTACCAGCGCGGCCAGACCATCGGAACCTTCCAGTTCGAGTCGCCGGGTATGCAGAAGTATCTCCGCGAGCTGAAGCCTACGGTTTTCGAGGACCTCATCGCCATGAACGCCCTCTACCGTCCGGGACCTATGGATTACATCCCCGACTTCATCGCCCGCAAGAATGGCCAGCAGGCCATCACCTACGATATCCCCTGCATGGAGAAATACCTCAAGGATACCTACGGCATCACGGTGTATCAGGAGCAGGTGATGCTCCTTTCCCGCCAGCTGGCAAGCTTCACCCGAGGCGAGTCGGATGCCCTCCGTAAGGCGATGGGTAAGAAGAAGAAGGCTATCGTAGATGCGATGAAGCCGAAGTTCATCAAACAGGGACAGGAGAACGGCCACGATCCGGCTGTGCTCGAGAAAATCTGGAGCGACTGGGAGAAGTTTGCATCCTATGCCTTCAACAAGTCGCACGCCACCTGCTATTCCTGGGTAGCCTATCAGACAGCCTATCTCAAGGCACACTATCCAGCCGAATACATGGCAGCGCTGATGACCCGCCGCTTTGCGCAGATCACCGAGATTACCAAGCTGATGGAGGAGTGCCAGTCGATGGACATCAAGACCCTGGGACCGGATGTAAACGAGAGTTACCGTGCCTTCGGTGTGAACGAGCATGGCGAGATACGCTTCGGACTTTCCGCCATCAAGGGAATGGGAACTCCTGCCGCCGATGCCATCGTGGCAGAGCGCCTGAAGAACGGCCCTTATAAGAACATCTTCGATTTTGCCGAGCGCGTGGATTTCTCCAATGTCAACCGCAAGGCATTCGAAAGTCTGGCTCTGAGTGGCGGTTTCGACAGCTTCGGCATCCGCCGCGAGCAGTACTTCGGCAAGAACAGCAAGGGCGATACCTTCCTGGATACGCTCGTAAGATACGGTCAGCTCTACCAGCAGGAGCAGCGCGAGGCAGCCACCTCGCTCTTCGGAGGTGTAGAGGCGGTGGAGATAGCCACCCCTCCTATACCGGAAGCTGAATCCTGGAGCACCATCGAGAGGCTCAACAGGGAGCGTGAGCTCGTGGGCATCTATCTCTCGGCTCATCCGCTCGACGATTACGAAATCATCCTCCGCAACCTCTGCAATACCCACTGCTCTGAACTGGGCGACAAGGTGGAGCTTGCCAAGAAGGAGGATGTGGTGTTCGGCGGCATCATCACCGGGGTGAAATCCAAGTTCACCAAGACCGGAAAGCCGTGCGGCTTCGTCACCATCGAGGATTTCGAAGGATCGGGCGAGCTGGCGCTCTTCGGTGAGGACTGGGGCAACTGGCGAGGCATCATGGTAGAGGGCAGCACCATCTTCGTTACGGCGAAGTGTGTGTCCCGTTACGGCAATAGCAACTTTCTTGACTTCAAGATCAGCACCGTGGAGTATCTCCAGACCGTGAAGGAGAACCGCCTGGAGAAGTTTACCATCATCGTGGACAGTACGGTGATAGACGAAACGCTGGTGAATGATATCAAGACGCTGGTGGAGAATGATGAGGGCAAGGCACAGCTCTTCCTTCAGATTCACGATGCCGAGACCAAGACCAATGTGCTGCTGCGTGCGCAGGACCGCACGGTGGGAGTGAGCAGGGATCTGATACAGTTTGTCAACGACCATCCGAAGATGTCGTATCAGATCAATTAAAAATAATTCATGAGAATATTATTAACTATATAAAAAAGGTAGAAAAAAATGGAAGTAACAATTACAACCGAGAATTTCGAGAGTTACAAGAATGGCGAGTTGCCATTGGTAGTAGATTTGTGGGCTACATGGTGTGGTCCTTGCCGCCAGATTGCTCCTATCGTGTCAGAATTGGCAGAGGAGTTTGACGGTAAGTTGGTAGTTGGTAAGTGTGATGTAGAGGAGAACGACGACATCGCTATGGAGTTTGGCGTTCGCAATATCCCTACCATCCTTTTCTTCAAGGGTGGCCAGCTCGTTGACAAGTTTGTTGGTGCAGCCAACAAGTCAACCCTCAAGGAGAAGTTTGAGGCTCTGCTGTAAGACAGGGCAGAAGACTAAAAAAAATACGTCCCGGTGCGGCATCAGCTGCATCGGGACGTATGCTTTTTTGTTAGAATCCGAATTTGCGAAATAGCCTCTAGAATTCTACGCTTCTGCTACCATCTTCCTCCACGGTGATGGTCACCTTGGTACAATCCTCCGGCAGCAGGTCCTCGATGAGTTCCGGCCACTCCAGGAAGCAGAGGTTTCCGCTGTAGAAGTAATCCTCGTATCCCATATCATACACCTCTTCAATCTTCTTGATGCGGTAGAAGTCGAAATGGTAGATAGAATCGCCGTTTCCGGCAGTGTATTCGTTGACGAGAGCGAAGGTAGGCGAGGTGATTACATCCTCCACGCCCAGTTCCTCGCAGATAGCTTTAACGAAAGTTGTCTTTCCGGCACCCATCTTGCCATAGAAGGCAAAGACCTTGCCGTCGCCCATGTTCTGCAGGAATTCCTTGGCTGCAGCATGGATGTTGTCTAATGAATCAATCTTAATCTTCATATATTTAATTTTTAATTTTAATTTCTCTTTCTCGGTGTCAGTGTGATGATCGGAATGAGCATTTCCTCCATCGAGATGCCACCGTGCTGGAAGGTATCCTTGTAGTACGAAACGTAGTAATTGTAGTTGTTCGGATAGGCGAAGAAAGCGTCTCCGTAGGCAAAGACATACGATGTACTCAGGTTGGGAGCAGGCAACTGTGCCCTTTTCGGGTCCCTGATGGTGAAAACCTCCTTGGCATTGCAGGCCAGGTTCTTGCCCAGCTTGTAGCGCAGGTTGGTATTCGTGTTGCGGTCGCCGATGATCTTGATGGGCTTCGAGGCGCGGATGCTTCCGTGGTCGGTGGTGATTACCACCTTGCAGTCATCCTGCGACAGTCTTCTGAACAGTTCCGAGAGCACCGAGTGGCGCAGCCAGCTCTGCGTGATGCTGCGGTAGGCACTCTCCGTATTGGCGAGCTCGCGTACCATCTTCGATTCCGTCCGGGCATGCGAGAGCATGTCGATAAAGTTGATTACCAGCACGTTCAGGTCCTTCTCCCTGCATTCGTTGTAGTGCTCCATAAACCGGTCGGCGCCCTGCGAATCGTTCACCTTGTGATAGCAGAAGCTGTATCGCTTGCGGTATCTGTCGAGCATTGTCTGTATCAGCGGCTCCTCGTTCAGGTTCTTGCCCTCCTCCTCGTCTTCATCCACCCAGAGCTCCGGAAACATCTCGGCAATCCTGTTGGGCATCAGACCGCTGAAGATGGCGTTCCGGGCGTATTGCGTGGCTGTAGGCAGGATGCTCATATACATATCCTCGTCTATGTCGAACAGCTCGCCGATGTCAGCCGCCAGCATCTTCCACTGGTCGTATCTGAAGTTGTCTATCACGATGAGGAACACCTTCTCCCCCTTGTCCAGAATCGGGAAGATCCTGTTTCTGAAGACATCCGGGCTCATCATCGGGCGGTCGTCGGAAGAAGATGTATCGGCAGTCTTTCCGGCATATCCATTCTTTCCGGCATTCCCATTCCTCATCAGGTCTATCCATTCCAGATAGTTCCTGGCGATGAATTTGGCGAATCCGATGTTAGCCTCCTCCTTCTGCATGGCGAGCATCTCGGTCATCTGGCTGTCGGTATCGCTCAGTTCCAGTTCCCATTTCACGAGTCTTCTGTATATTTCCATCCAGTCGCTGCAGGTACGGCAGTCCATCATCTTCAGTGCAATCTGCTGGTAGTCCTGCTGGTATCCGCTCTGCGTCATCTCGGTCACGATATCCTTTTGGTGGATGTTCTTTTTCAGCGAGAGCAGGATTTGGCTCGGGTTGACGGGCTTGATGAGATAGTCGGCGATTTTCGACCCGATAGCCTGGTCCATGATGTTTTCCTCTTCGCTCTTGGTACACATCACAACGGGAGTAGCGGGCTGAATGTCCTTGATTTGCTGCAGGGTCTCCAGACCGCTCAGTCCAGGCATCATTTCATCGAGGAGGATGAGGTCGAAGGATTGCTGTCGGCATAGCTCGATGGCATCCGATCCATTGCTCACCGTGGCAACCTCGTAACCTTTTTTCTCCAGGAAGATGATATGTGCCTTGAGGAGCTCAATTTCATCATCGATCCATAGTAATAATCCGTTGCTCATATAGCATTATCCTTTTAGAGTATTATTTTGCATTATCCTTTTAGGATATATTTTTATTTTTGAGGTGCTAAAGTACAAAGAATAATTGAATGACGGAAGAGAGTTGTGGTTAAAGAAACTTAATTGAAAAAAAAGGTGTGTCATAAGTTTAGATTATGGCAGCCGAAGTCGGGCTGATGGCTCTTCCGATTGGGGGCAACTGCTATAGCTTACTTACAAATATCATCAGGATTCTCGGTCTTTTTTATAATATTAAGACCGGGAATCCGTTATTATTATCGAAGATAAAAGTAATCAAAATAATAAAAAAAAGAAGAAAAGAAGAAACAATGCTCAAGATTGTAATGATCATGCTATGCGGAATTGGTACGGGGTACCTGCTCCGCAACAAGAAAATGAGTTTTATCGGTCGTGTCATCACGGCGCTTATCTGGGTACTCCTCTTCCTGCTTGGCATCGAGGTGGGAGCGAACCCTCGTATTATCAATGGTCTTCAGACCCTGGGACTCGAAGCCATCGTGCTTACGATAGCCGGAAGTCTGGGTAGTACAATCTTTGCGTGGGCATTGTGGAGATATGTCTGCAGAAAGGAGGCAGGAAATGAAAGGTAGTCTGATTATCGTAGGCTTCTTCGTACTGGGCATCATCGTGGGAGTGTGGGATGTGATTCCTGCCAGTTTCCTGGCGAGCGACGTGAGCTATTATGCCCTCTGTTGCCTGATGTTCTGCGTGGGTATCAGCATCGGTTGCGATACCTCTATCCTGAAGAGTTTCAGAAAGGTGAATCCCCGGCTGATGATGCTGCCGGTGATGACCATCCTGGGAACCCTTGCCGGATGCGCGGCTGCCTCCCTGATACTGGGACACCGTCAGCTCTCCGACTGTCTCGCCATCGGTTCGGGCTTCGGATACTACTCATTGTCGAGCATCTTCATCACGCAGTATCGGGGTGCCGAGCTGGGAACCATCGCCCTGCTTGCCAACATCTTCCGTGAGATTCTCACCCTGCTCTGTGCGCCCCTGCTGGCGAAGTATTTCGGCAAGCTGGCGCCTATCAGCGTGGGTGGAGCCACCACGATGGATACCACATTGCCTATCATCACCCGCTATTCGGGCGAGAGCTTCATCATCGTTTCCATCTTCCACGGCTTCTGCGTAGATTTCTCCGTACCGTTCCTGGTTACCTTCTTCTGTTCGCTCTAACGGCTTCCTTGCCGCTAGAGCTTTCTTGCTTTATCAGAATCCATTCAGCTCGATGTATTCATCATCGGCTTCAGATTCTGGGGCATTCGAGTCATCGAAGTAGATGCCGGTATCGGTATCTTCTGTAGGCTGGCTCTCGATATCGATTCCATTATCTTCAGGATTCTTCTTCTGAGAATTATTTTCTTCCTCCAGAGCATCTTCCTCCTTCTGGGAATCCTTATCCACTACGATTTCCGTTGGCTCCATCAGCAGGCGCATCTTGCTGATCTTCAGCGGTGCAAAGTGACGGGTATAGAACTTGTCGTAATCATCATACGAGAGATTTCTGCCCAGAAGCTCGAGGTTCGGCTCGCTGATTACGTAGCTTCTTGCCTTGGAAATCAGACGGAGGATGCCGGCTTGCTGATGCAGCTCGTTGGCATACTGGCGCGCCTCATCGTAGTTCTGGAAACCGCTTACCTGCAGGCGATGCAACCCCTGGAGGTCTTCGATGCTGATGTCGAAATTGCGCGCCATATAGGTGGTGAAGTTATACTTGGCTACCTCGAAGAGCAGCTGGTTTTCGTTGATGGAATCTGGACTGTAGGCGAGCAGGAAGACAAAACGGTCGTTGCGGTCGGCTGAGAATCCTTTCTGCTGGGTGGAGTCCCGGGAGCTGAGCACATCGCTGCGTTTCGCCCAGACATTACTCAGGTCGAACTTTCCGCCGTAGAGTCGTCTTCCGGCATTCACGCCGTTTACGATCATTCCCGCCATCTCGCTCAACCGGCTGTTGGGATATTGCGCTATCACCTGGTTCATCTTTTCCATACATTCGGAAACCTTGCCCTCGTTGAGCTGGGTCATACCGCTGATGAAGAGGAACTTGTCGCGGTTGGCGCCAGTAGGGAACCGCTTGTCTGATATTTCCGAGTTGTGCATCACCACCTCGTACTTGCCCTCCTTGAATGCCTGATAGGTGAGGGTGTAGATGGAATCTTCGATGTGTACCCCCATCCTCGCATTCTCCAGATAGTAAGGGTCGGAGAGGAGGGCTGTGAACTGACTTTCGGGGTAATCCTTCTTTAATTTATCGACATAACTGTTCGCCATCTGAGTTTGCTTCTTTCGGGAATAAAGCAGATACAGATGGTAATAGGCTTCGTCGAGATGCTTGAAATCCGGGTAGTTGTCCACCAGCCGGAGCAGCATCTTCTCGCTCAGAGCCAGGTTGTCGAGCCGGTCTTTGAAGATGATTCCGGCATGGTATAAGCCATCCGCCAGGAGCTGGTTGCTCGCTGACATCTGCTCTGGGGTGAACGGAATCTGAGCCAGATAATAAGCCCGCTGATGAGGGTCGAGGCTGGCGCTATCGGCAGATGTCTTGCCGGATTCTTTCTGGGATAAAGAATGGGATAGAGCGTCTTGTAATGCATCAGGCTGAAGCTTGGAATCTTGATCAGAATTCGTTCCTTGAGCGATATCCGTTTCCTGTGCCGAAGCTACAACTGTTTTGTTGATTCGCTGCCAGTTGTCGAGGTTCTTTCGCTTGCCCCAGAGTTTTTCGAAGAGCGCCTTACCCTGGCTTACGGCTACAGGGGAATAGAAATACCAGGTATTGGTGTTCCCGAATCCGTTTCCTGATGCATTCCCGAATCCGTTTCCGGAATCATTCCCGGAACCATTCCCATCCACTCCTCCTTCATATTCCGAATTCATCTCAGCACCGTCTTCCCATCTCCTTCTTTCTTCCTCTTTCTCCTTTCTTTTCAGGGCAGCTATCACACGGTCGATGGCTGCATTTCTGTCTCTCTCGTCCATTTTGGCAAGAGACTGCAGGGAATCCTGGAGGGCGATGGCATCGGTATAAGGCACCAGTTCGTCCAGCACCTTGGAGCGATGAGCCAGTTGCGGATAATCCTTTCTGTCCTGATCGAGCAAGCCGATTGCTTCGCCATAGCAGCGCTTGGCATCAGCATATCGTCCGGTTTCCCAATACAGATTGCCCAGACGCAGCAGGAGTACACCCTTCTCTATACCGTTTCGGGTAGCCTTCCGGTTGCCTTTTTCGTAGGCATAGATGGCACGCAGGGTATCTTTCTGGGCCAGGTGGATGTTGCCGATGGCATAATATACCTGGTCCTGATATTCCTTGTTCTTATCCGATGCCGCCATGCGCTTGAGTCGGCTGATCATCTTCCTGCTGTTGCCCGAAGCCAAGACCTCGGTGATGGCGATGCGGGCATTAAACTCCAGTTCGTAGGGCGGATTGAGCCGGATGACGTGGCGGAAAGCCTGATAAGCCTCCTGATGGTTGCCGATGGAAGCCTGCAACTGTCCCATCAGATACCACTGGCGGGCTTTCTGCTTGTGTCGCATCTCATGGCTTATCACCTTCCTGAGATAGGGAATCGCCTTCCGGGCATCCCCCGTGTGGATATAGTAATCGGCGAAGGCATAATCCCATTCCTTCTGGGCACGCCAGTGGATGGAATCGCGCTGGATGTTTCGGATCACATCTTCTGCATCGTAGGTCCATCCCTGCTCGATATAGCATTTGGCAAGCCAGGCGCGCGCCTTGCCGTAGATGGGAGGCTGGGTGGAGTAAAGGCGGCTCATATAGGCGAAGGTGGCAGCGGCCCCCTCGAAATCCCCCTTCTGGAATTGAGAACGGCCCATCAGCATCCACGCTTTCCATAAAAACGGATTGTATTCCCTGCGACTGAGCCATTCGATATCTTTCGCCGTCTTTCTCCTGCCGGGTTCCCATACGGGGCGGCGCTTGATGCTGTGCTGATGGATGGCTTTCTCGCATTTCTCGATGGCACGGTCGAAGTTGGCTTTGCCCAGATCGCGGCTGTTCCTGTTGCCTACGGTATAGAGCGGAATCTGCTCCGTAAAGTTGTCCCGGTTGCCTTCTTCCTTCTCCAGCGCCCCGTCGATATAAGCCACGGTACCATTATAATAGGTATTGTATCGGGCATTAAAGGCATGCCACCACCTGCTCTGCGCCGTATTCTTCTGCGTAGAGCATCCCGTAAGGATCGCTGCAATCACAGCGAGTCCTATCAGAAAAAAGTATTTGATGGGGCTTTTGCCTTTCATGCTTTCTATTGTTTATCTGGCATCTTTCTTCTGATGCCCAGGACGATTTTGGCGAGTGCGAATACCACGATGCTGATGAAGATGATGGTGGCACCCGATGGCACGTTGAGCAGATAACTGATGTAGAGACCGGCGATGCAGTCTATCCATCCCAGGATGATGCTTGCCCATATCATCTGCCTGTAATTATAGGTGAAGAGGTTGGCGGTCATCTGCGGAATGGTGAGCAGGCTGATGGCGAGCACGATGCCCACCATTTTCAGTGTAGCCACGATGGTCATGGCGATGAGCGTCATCATCAGGTATTCGATGGCTGTAACCGGCAGATGCTGCGAACGGGCGAAGGTACTGTCGAATGCGATGTTCTGGATAGGGCGCAGGAGAAAGGTGAAGAGGAGGGCTACGATGAGGGCAAGACCGCCCAGCAGCCACAGGTCTGCGCTGTCGATGGCAAGGATGCTTCCGAAGAGGAAGGAGGGCAGGTCGGGCATGAATCCTGGAGTCAGGAAGCAGCAGATGATGCCCACGCTCATTCCCAGGGTCCAGAACATGGCGATGGCGGAATCCTTTCGCACATCTTTCTTGCGTGATATCCATTGCACTCCGAAGGCGCTGAGTATGGCGAAAACCATGGCGGAGAGTATCGGATTGATTCCTGTAAACACGCCGATGCCGATGCCTCCGAAAGAGGCATGGGTGATGCCGCCGCTGATGAATACCAATCGGCGGGTAACGATGTAGGTTCCGATAAACCCGCACAGGATGCTTGCCAGAAAGGCGCCTATCAGTGCGTTTTGGAAAAATGTATATTGTAGTATATCCATGCGTTTACTTTGAGCTTTGAACTGCAAATTTCTAGCTTAAAAAGCCGATGACTTCATCCTTCAGTTGGTTGGGCAGGTTGATGCCTCTCAGTATCAGGCTTCTGTTCCATCCAGCCACTTCTTCCGGCTGCATGGTATAGAGCACTTCCGAAAATTCCTCAACCTCCTCATCGGTATAGGCATCGGCATCCCGACCGGCAAAGCGGTCGAGATCCTCATCATCGTAATATTCTATTTCTTTGGTGGCGGCTTCCATCATGCACTCCTGCTCGCACTTCGAGTTCTCACCGTTGCAGGTGTTGCACGATACGCCTTCCTGCAGAGGCTCCTCGTCCTCTCCCCTGCGGTGAGATACGATTCCGAATATGGCGCTTATCAGGCCTAATGCCACCAGGGCTAAAATCAAGTATAGCATTTACTTTGAACTTTGAACTTTGAACTTTGAACATGAACTTTGAACATGAACTTTAAGCTTTGAACTTTATGATTAGCAAAGGCTGTTGAATTCTTCACGCTTCATTCTTCACTCTTCATTCTTCACTCTCAATAATTTCAAACCCTACTTTCTTCAGGTCTTCCCAATAATGAGGATAGGATTTGCTCACTACCTCCGGATTATTGATCTCAATCTGAGGGAACTTGAAGGCGAGAGGGGCGAATGCCATCGCCATACGATGATCCTCGTAGGTATCGATTGGAGCAAATGAAGGATCGCAGGTTTCGCCATCCCAATACAGAGTGTTGTCGTTTTCATCGTGGATGACATAGCCCACCTTCTTCAACTCTGTCTTCAGAGCCTCGATGCGGTCGGTCTCCTTGATCTTCAAGCTGGCAAGACCCGTGAACCTGAACTTCACACCCAAGGCACAGCAGGCTACCACGATGGTCTGAGCCAAATCTGGAGAACCGGAGAAATCGTATTTGAATTTCGGCAGCAGACAGCGGTTCGCCTTCAGCATAACATCCGTAAGATGATCATGGTTCTCGAATTCGCTCTTCACTCCCAGCAGACTGAAGATGTATTTAACCACGGAATCTCCCTGCTTCGAGCAGTCCATCAAGCCTTCGAGCTGGATTCTGGAGTCGATGTTGCCATTCAGTGCCATCATCTCATACCAGTAGGAAGAAGCACTCCAGTCGTTCTCTATCATATAAGATGTCTCCTTGTAAGGCTGTGGCTTCACGGTGATGGTGTCCATATCCGTCCAGTCGGCATCGGCACCATATTCCTTCATCGTCCAGAGCGTAAGGTCGATGTAAGGGCGGGATGCAATCTCTCCTGTCAACTTCAGTTCCAGTCCGTTCTTCAGAATCGGACCGATCATCAGAAGCGCCGAGATGTATTGCGAACTGATATTGCCCACTACCTCCAGGTGGCCGCCTTCCAGCGCCTTGCCTCGGATGTGGAGTGGGGGATAACCTTCCTTCTTCTTGTAGGTGATGTCGGCGCCCAGATAGCGCAGGGCATCTACAAGGATGCCGATAGGACGGTTCTGCATGCGCTCGGTGCCGGTGATGGTATGTTCGCCAGGGGTGGCAGAGAGATAGGCGGTCATGAAACGCATGGCTGTGCCGGCTGCCTTGATGTTGATGACCTCTGGCATATTCTGAAGGGCTGCAACGATTACTTCCGTGTCATCGCAGTCGCTCAAGTTGTCGGGTTGGATATGGCTTCCAGCCATCGCACTGATTACGAGCGCTCGGTTGCTGATACTCTTAGATGCTGGCAAGTTGATACTTGCGTTCAGTTGGCTTGGTGCCTTGATGGTATATTTTATCATACGCGTACCTTATATTAAATATATTTTAGTGCAAAAGTACAAAATAAAAAGTATATACGCTAGTTTTCTTGCGAAAAGTTTTCAAAATATCTCAAAAAAAAGCATGGGCTGCCGTGCTCTGTTTCTATCACTTGCTGTCAATATGTAAACGGGATAGGGGTGTTATGGGGGTATATTGAAATATGCCTATTTCAAAGTGTAAAAAACGACCCCCTAAAATGTCAGATTGTAATTTTGTGTGCGTTTTCTTTCAAAAAGTAAAACCGACCCCAAAAATAAGATAAAATAGCGTTAAGGAATGATACAACTTACCGGAATTTGTAGTATCTTTGCATCAGAAAAAAGAAACAACAAGCAATAAGTAACAATCTAAAAATAAAGAATATGAAACGAATTATATTATTCTCATTGATGGCTCTCATGACCGTAGCTACTTTCGGTCGCAAGCGCATAGAGAATGCAACAGTAGTAGCAGACACTATTTTCTATGCAGAAAATATGAGTAATGTGGCTAGTGCAGATCAGGCTAGTTATTACAGATTGCTGATGACTACCGGCGCTGGCATCAATAAGAAGGATGTGTTCCAGGACTTCTATATGAACGGTAATCTTCGTGCCGAGGGTGGATACAGCTTCATCGATCTCGGTAACGACCGCAATACGATCTTCAATGGTGAGGTTACCACTTACTACAAGAATGGTAAGGAGAAGTGGCACGGAAAGTATGTTAACGGCAAGCGTGAGGGATACTTCACTCTCCAGCTCCGTGAAGGTGGTGTGGCTGTTGTTCAGTTCAAGAATGGTAAGTCTATCCACAATTACTTCATGATAACATACAAGGATGGTACCACTGAGAAGAGAAATCTCTCTGAGATTCAGTCTTTGATGTAGAAGATTTCTAGAATAGAAAATCTCTCTTAAATTAATAGAAAAATCTCTCTTATATAAATTAAAATTTTATGTTGATATGACCAATATGGGGATGGCTTCCGGGAGGAAGGTACATCCCCTTTATTTTTCTGATATATGCATAACTGAAAAAAGGTCTGGCGATGATATTCGCCAGACCTTTTTACAATATTTAGAGTGCCAGGTCAACCTCTACCGGGCAGTGGTCGCTGCCCATGATGTCGGTATGAATCTTGGCTTCTGTAATCTGTTCTCTCAAGCGGTCGGATACCAGGAAGTAGTCGATACGCCAGCCGGCATTCTTCTCGCGTGCCTTGAACCGGTATGACCACCACGAATAGGTAACCTCTTCGGGATGCAGATAGCGGAAGGTATCTGTAAAGCCGTCGTTCAGAAGCTCGGTCATCTTATCGCGCTCCTCGTCGGTAAAACCGGCATTGCGACGGTTGGTCTTCGGATTCTTGATATCTATCTCCTGATGTGCCACGTTCAGGTCGCCGCAGACCACCACAGCCTTCTTGGCATCCAAAGCCTTCAGGAACTTGTGGAAATCATCTTCCCAGGTCATACGGTAATCCAGTCGTTTCAACTCGGTCTGGGAGTTCGGGGTATAGCAGGTTACGAGATAGAAGTTGTCATACTCCAGGGTGATGACTCTTCCTTCGTGGTCGTGCTCCTCCACGCCCATACCGTAGCTTACGCTCAGTGGCTGGTGGCGGGTATAGATGGCTGTGCCCGAATATCCCTTCTTCTCGGCATAGTTCCAGTAGCTTTCGTAGCCCTCGAACTTCAGGTCGAGCTGACCTTCCTGCATCTTGGTCTCCTGCAGGCAGAAGAAGTCGGCATCGAGCGCCTTGAACTGGCTCTCGAAGTCCTTGCCCACGCAAGCACGCAGGCCATTCACGTTCCAGGATATAAACTTCATTGTTTTTGATAATGTTGAATGTTGAATGTTGAATGTTGAATGATGAGTTGATATGGCATATGCCTAATTCAACATTCAACATTCAACATTAAAAAATTAAATTCTCTTGCTCTCACCTCTGAGCAGGCTCATAAACTCCTGACGGGTGTTCAGTGAATTGAATACGCCGCTGTAATCGCTGGTAGTAGTGATGGAGTTCTGCTTCTCCACGCCACGCATCTGCATGCACATGTGCTTAGCTTCTATCACCACCATCACACCCTGAGGATTCAAGGTCTCCTGGATGCAGTCCTTGATCTGCTGGGTAAGGCGCTCCTGCACCTGAAGGCGGTGGCTGAAGATATCTACCACGCGGGCAATCTTGCTCAGTCCGGTAATCTTGCCGTTAGGGATGTAAGCCACGTGTACCTTGCCATAGAAAGGCAGCATGTGATGCTCGCAGAGAGAGAAGAAATCAATGTCCTTCACAATGACCATCTGGTCGTATTTCTCCTCAAAGAGGGCATCGGTCAACACCTTGTGGGCATCCTGATAGTAGCCGCGGGTCAATACCTGCATCGCCTTGGCTACGCGCATAGGAGTCTTGACAAGTCCTTCGCGCTCTGTGTTTTCACCCAGGAGCTTCAATACTTCCTTATAGTGTCCTGCGAGTTCATCCAATCCCTCGCGAAATTCTGTTTCTGGATTCATATCTAATTTACTTTGAATTTTGAACTTTATGAATAGTAAGACTGTTGAATTCTTCACTCTTCACTTTAATACTGTACTGTAATCTGTCCCTTTACCAGGCATGCCTGTCTGTATCCCAGGGCTTTCACCTTGGCTAGCACCTTCTTAGCCTCGCCCAGTTCGCGGAAGTTGCCCATGCGGCAAATCCATCTTGGCGAGTAGAAGTGCACATATACAGGCTGGTCTGGGAACTTCATCTTGATGTTGTTGCCCGTCTGTTCAGCCTTCAGTCGGTCGTTGCGTGAGTTTCCTCCGGCAAAGATCTGTACTCTATATCCTGTAACCTTATAGCTTCTGCGCATTACCTTCTTGCGCATGTCCACTACAGGCATTTCGGTTTCTTCCTGATGTGTCTCAGCCTTCTGTGCATTGTTTCCATGCTGTTTCTCCTTGGCAGCTTCGTGCTGTGGCTCGTTCTTCTTGAGTGAGTCTGGTCTCTGTTTGTGCTGGGTAGCTGGAGTTACTTCTTTATGCTGAGTATCTGTTGGTTTCTTCTGTGGTTGTGGGGTAGTCTTAGTCTTATCGTCCTGTGGATTCACCTGATTCGTATGGGTTGGAACCTGTTTTCCGTTCACCAATTCGTCGATAGCCTTGCTTTGGTGTACGGTCACGACACCCTGTCCTGGATTCTTCTGCTTGAGATAATCCAAGTAAGTCTGCGCATTCATCTGGATAGATGAGCAGAGGATGAAAATCAATAATGTGACGAATTGTTTCATGACTATACCTTATTTAATATATATATACCTTTTATTAATATATAATGTGTCAGCAATCTGTTTCTGTTATCCTATAAAGATAGGGAAAGGGATGCCCCCAGGAAAGAAGGCATCCCCTTTGGTAAATATTCTTGTGAGATTACTTCTTCCAAGCGTCGATGATACCCTTGAAATCAGCAGCCTTCAAAGAAGCACCACCGATCAAACCACCGTCGATGTTTGGCTTAGCGAAGAGCTCAGGAGCGTTGCTAGCCTTGCAGCTACCACCGTAGAGGATTGATGTCTCCTCAGCAGCCTCGTTGCCATACTTCTCAGCTACGATAGAGCGGATGTATGCCAACATCTCCTCTGCCTGATCAGATGTAGCGGTCTTACCTGTACCGATAGCCCAGATTGGCTCGTAAGCGAGGATGATGTTCTTCCAAGCCTCTGCGCTCAAGTGGAATACTGAACCTTCCAACTCAGCCTTAACAACCTCGTTCTGCTTCTCAGCCTCACGCTCCTCGAGAGTCTCACCGCAGCAGAAGATAACCTTCAAACCGTTAGCCAAAGCCAACTCTACCTTCTCCTTCAGGATCTCTGCAGTCTCGCCATAGTACTGACGACGCTCTGAGTGACCGAGGATAACGTACTGAGCACCTGTGCTCTTTACCATCTCAGCTGAAACCTCACCTGTGAAAGCACCCTTAGCCTTGTCAGCGCAGTTCTCAGCACCGAGACCTACTACCTTTGAATCCAAAACCTGAGCTACAGAAGCCAAGTGGATGAATGGAGTACAGATGATTACGTCACAGTTTGGCTTGTCAGCTACCAATGCCTCGTTGATCTCCTTAGCGAGAGCAACACCGTCCTGCAGGTTCATGTTCATTTTCCAGTTACCTGCTACAATTTTCTTTCTCATTTTTCTTTTCTTTTTAAAAGTTGATAATATTCTGTTTGAATTCTCTTTCTTTCTGATCCAGGCACCCCATGCCCAAAGCCGGTCGGCGATGGTAAGGAGTACCAGCGGGATGACAAACCAGGAGATGATGCCGGCTATCTTCTTGGCGGCACTTACTTCCGGCATCTTGCCGATTTCAGTCTTCTCCAGCGGCTTGCCTGCCAGGTCTGCCATCTTAGGCAGGTCGTTGTGGCTCCATTTCCGGATGATGGTGCCGTCTTTCAGCAGCAGCAGTCCCGGGTTGCTGCGTATCACGGTCTTCAGCGTCGTCTCGTCTGTGATATAGAAGGGATATTCTGCTCCCGTGATGTCTTGCCAGTGCCTGATGGCTTTCTCCGTACTTGCCGTGAGGCAGAGGAAGGGATAGTCATGGTCGGTGGCATACTCGTATATCTCATCGATGCTTCCGAAGTTGCTGTCATCGGCAAAGTCGAGATGTGGCGAGATAAGCAGGAAGGTGTATCCCTTGCGGTGAATCACTTCCTGGGTGATGTCTTCGCCCGTCTTCATATCTTCTATGCTGAAGTCGTGGATAGGAGGCACGTAGCCTTCTTCGGTCTGCACCGTTTTGCTGTCGATGAAGGTCCAGGTAGAATCGGGATAGTTGTCTATAGTAAACTCCTTCCGTTCTCCGTTCTTCTCCAGGATGAAGGTGGTGTCAAACTTCGGCTGTTTGGCTCCCTTCGGAATCTCCATACCCTTGGCTATGTTGGCGCCGATGTGATAAGGGCGGAAGTCGAACTGCGGCAGATACCACAGGCTCCAGGTGCTCATCACGATGGAGAAGAGGAAGGTGTAGTTGATTACCACCCACTGTGTCTGTCTCGAAATGAGTCTCGGCATCTCCAGCGGCTTTCTCCAGAGCAGGACGGCGAATATCAGGAGAATGATGTTCTTGATGAATGTCTCCATATTGGTGAGCACTACGGCATCACCGAAGCATCCGCAATCCTTTACTGGGGCTGCGATGACGATCCAGAGTGTAATCAGCGTCATCACTATCATCACGGCAAGGGTAATCTTGCTCGTCAGTCTCCGTCGGATGGCGAAGAGAAGGAAGATACCGATGGCAAACTCAGCAGTGGCAAGCAATACCGACATCACCAGAGTGCTCCAGTCGGGAAACATCCAGTCGATATGCAGCGCTTCCAGATAGTCGGTTATTTTGTATTGCGTGCCCAGTGGATCCATTCCCTTCACGAATCCTGAGAAGATGAAGGTTACAGCCACGAGCAGTCGCCCGATATTCACCGCTGTTTTTGTTATAATCTGCTTTGCTGTCATATCAATGTCCTCTTTTACCTGATAGAATGAACCTTCTTATTAATGAGCCTTCTTACTTTTCTCCCATTTTGATGGCACCGAAAACTGCGTAGTTGATGATGTCCATATAGTTGGCATCAATGCCTTCTGATACGAGAGTGGCTCCTGCGATATCCTCGATTTCCTTTACTCGCTGTATCTTGGTGAGAATAAAGTCGGTATAGCTGCTCACTCGCATCGATCGCCAGGCCTCGTCGTAGTCGTGATTCTTCTTGAGCATCAGTTCCAGGGCTTCCTGGGCATGCTTGTCGTAGAGCTTCATCGCCTCTTCCGGTGTCATATCTACTTCATCCACGAATGGCTTTTCCAGCTGGATGAGTCCTACGATACCATAATTAATAAGTGCGATAAACTCCGGACGGATGCCTTCGCCTACGAGTGATTCTTTCTTGATTTCAAGCGAGCGGATGCGCTTCGCCTTGATATAGAGTTGGTCGGTTAAGGAAGATGGGCGCAAGATTCTCCAAGAGGCTCCATAATCGTGAAGCTTCTTCTCAAATAATGCCCTGCATTCTCCCATAACAACTTTAAACTGCTGTTCTGTTTTCAATAAATCTGCCATAATAATTTCGAAATTCGGTGCAAATATACACATTTATTGTGAAATAGCCAAATAATTATTTTGTATTTTACATTATTTGCAGTAACTTTAGACAAGTTACGCTGCATCTCAACAATAAAAATAAAAAAAGTGCTTTTTTATTTTGTATTGTCTTCGATTTGCAGTAACTTTGCACCCCGAAATTAAATGAGTATGAGAAATTTGACCAATGCCGAACTGGCGCAAATACTAGATAAGGATATTTTTCACGAGATTTCAGAGGCGGCGGATGCGCTGTCTGTGGAATGCTATGTAGTAGGTGGATATGTGCGCGACCTCTTCCTGGAGCGCCCTTCCAATGACATCGATGTCGTGGTGGTGGGGAGCGGAATTGAGGTGGCTTCTGCCCTCAAGAAGAAGCTGGGCAAGAAGGCACATCTTTCGGTGTTCCGAAATTTCGGAACCGCACAGGTTAAGTATAAGGATACAGAAGTAGAGTTCGTGGGAGCACGAAAGGAGAGTTACAACCGTGATTCGCGCAAGCCGATTGTAGAGGATGGAACCCTGGAGGATGACCAGAACCGTCGCGACTTCACCATCAATGCTATGGCGGTCTGCCTGAACAAGGACCGTTTTGGCGAACTCGTCGATCCGTTTGATGGTGTCTATGACCTGGAGGATGGCATCATTGCCACTCCGCTCGATCCGGATATCACCTTTTCTGACGACCCGCTCCGTATGATGAGATGTGTACGTTTTGCTACCCAGCTCAATTTCCAGATAGAAGATGAGACTTATGCCGCTCTCTCGCGCAATGCCGAACGGCTGAAGATTATCAGTGGCGAGCGTATCTGCGACGAGATGAACAAGATTATGCTCTCCAAGCATCCCAGCAGCGGCTTCTATTATCTGAAGGATACCGGACTGCTCGATCTCATCCTGCCGGAACTGGTGGCAATGGATAAGGTAGAGACCCGCAACGGAAAAGCCCACAAGAACAATTACGACCATACGATGGAGGTTTTGGAGAATGTGTGCAAGCACAGCGATAACCTCTGGCTCCGCTGGGCTGCCCTCTTCCATGATATAGGAAAGCCGAGGAGCAAGCGATGGGACAACAACATCGGATGGACTTTCTACAGCCATAACATTATCGGTGCCAAGATGATTCCTAACATCTTCCGCCGTATGAAACTGCCGATGGATGCCAAGATGAAGTATGTGCAGAAACTGGTGGAGCTCCACATGCGTCCGATTGTGATAGCGGATGAAGAGGTGACTGATAGCGCCGTGCGCCGACTGCTGAATGATGCGGGTGATGACATCAACGACCTGATGACGCTTTGCGAGGCTGATATCACCAGCAAGAACCAGGTGCGCAAGCAGCGATTCCTGGATAACTTCAAGATGGTGCGCGAGAAGCTGGTTGATCTTCAGGATCGTGACTACAAGCGACTGCTCCAGCCATGCATCGACGGCAATGAAATCATGGAGATGTTCCAGCTCAAACCATGCCGCGAAGTAGGCGTACTGAAGCAGTATCTCAAGGATGCCGTGCTGGACAACAAGGTGGCTAACGAGCGCGAGCCGCTGATGGAACTTCTGATGAAGAAAGCCCAGGATATGGGGCTGAATATGGCAGAAAACTTAAACAGAGAATAATTTTTGTTAAATAACGGCTCCCTGCGAGCCGTTATTCGTTTATTATTCGTAATTTTGCACCGCTTTTTAAAACTAAAAGCATTGTTTCAGTTTCCGCCAGAGGGCGGTATATATAAAAGGTATGACATAAAATAATAAATTATAATATAAATAGGTATGAAAATTAAAAACGTTTTGTTTGTTGCAGCAGTTTGTGTTCTTGCTGCTTTGACATCATGTGGTGGAAGTAAGAAGGGTGGTTTACCAGACTTCGGCGATGATGAGTTTGCCGTGGCTACCATCGGCACTTCCAGCGCCGCATTGCAGACTACCTATCCTGCTACCATCAAGGGTATTCAGGATGTAGAGGTACGTCCTAAGGTTTCTGGCTTCATTACAAAGGTTTTTGTACATGAGGGTCAGACTGTTTCAGCAGGTCAGGCTTTGTTCTCTATCGATAGCGAGACTTATCAGGCTGCTGTCCGTTCAGCTGCTGCCGCTGTCAATACAGCCAAGGCTCAGGCTAACACGGCAAAGTTGACTTACCAGAACAATAAGAAGTTGTATGATAGCAAGATTATCGGTGAATATGAACTTTCTACAGCAGCTAACGGCTATGCAACCGCTAAGGCTCAAGTAGCTCAGGCAGAGGCTGCTCTGGCTTCAGCCCGCGAGCAGTTGTCTTGGTGTACCGTTACCAGCCCTTCTGCAGGTGTTGTAGGTAGCCTTCCTTTCAAGGTGGGTGCTTTGGTTAGCGCTTCTGGCCAGGCTTTGACTACCGTTTCCAACATCAGCACCATGGAGGTATTCTTCTCACTCTCTGAGTCTCAGATCTTGAGCATGTCTAAGACCAATGGTAGTGTTCAGGCAGCCATTGCTGCGTTCCCAGCTGTTAAGTTGCAGTTGGCAGACGGTTCTATCTATAATCACCCAGGTAAGGTAGTCAAGATGAGTGGTGTCATCGATGCTACTTCCGGTTCTATCTCTCTCATCGCTCACTTCGCTAACCCAGAGAAGTTGCTGAAGAGTGGTGGTGCAGGTTCAATCGTTGTTCCTAATGATCAGAACAGTGCTATCGTCATCCCTCAGGAGGCTTGCTCTCAGGTTCAGGATAAGATTTTCGTTTACATCGTAACCAAGGATAACAAGGTGAAGTATTCTGAGATCAAGGTAAATCCACAGGATGATGGCAAGAACTATATCGTAACTGCAGGTCTTCATGTAGGCGATCGTATTGTTTTGAAGGGTATTACCAAGTTGACCGATGGCCAGCAGATCAAGCCTATCACTCTGGAGCGTTACAATCAGAAGATTGCTGAGGCTGCCAAGTTGGCTGAGTCTCAGGATAACGCTCATGCCTTCGCTACTGCTATGGGCGGAAAGAAGTAATATATAATAAGGTATAAAGAAAAATAGTAAATTATGTCATTTACAAACTTTATAAAGCGCCCGGTACTTTCGACGGTGGTTTCCATCTTCTTCGTCTTGCTGGGTATCATCGGCTTGGTATCGCTGCCTATCGAGCAGTATCCGAATATCGCGCCGCCTACCATCGAGGTACATGCTACCTATACGGGTGCAGATGCCCAGACGGTGTTGAACTCAGTCGTTGCTCCGCTGGAGGAAAGTATCAACGGTGTGGAGAACATGACTTACATGACCTCTTCTGCGTCTAACTCTGGTATGGAAATCACCGTTTACTTCAAGCAGGGGTCTGACCCTGATATGGCTGCGGTGAATGTACAGAACCGTGTGTCTCAGGCACAGTCTCTGTTGCCTGCTGAGGTTACCAAGGTGGGTGTCACCGTTACCAAACGTCAGAGTTCCAACGTTATCATGTTTGCTCTGACCACAGACGATGGCCGTTACGACGACCAGTTTGTTACCAACTACGCCCTGATCAACGTCATTCCTCAGTTGAAGCGTATCAATGGTGTGGGTGATGTGCAGAGCCCTTCTGTCCGTAACTACTCTATGCGTATCTGGTTGAAGCCAGAGAAGATGAAGGAGTTCGGACTGGTTCCTTCTGATGTTTCTCAGGCTTTGGCAGAGCAGAATATCGAGGCTGCCCCTGGTAGCTTTGGTGAAAGCTCTGATATGCAGTATGAATATACCTTGCGCTACAAGGGTCGTTTGAAGACTCCAATGGAGTATGAGAACATCCTTATCAAGAGCAATACTTCCGGTCAGACGCTCCGTTTGGGCGAAATTGCCAAGGTTGAGTTGGGTGGTTTGCAGTATAACGTAAACCTGCTCAATGATGGTCAGCCTGCCGTGCTGGGTATGGTTCAGCAGATTGCCGGTTCCAACGCTACCCAGATTGCCAGCGACGTAAAGAAATCGCTTGATGAACTGGAGAAGAGTTATCCTCCAGGGTTGAAGAATGTCATCCTGATGGATGTTACCGAGTTCTTGTTCGCATCTATCGAGGAGGTTATCTTCACCTTGATCATCACCCTGGTACTGGTGTTCATCGTAGTGTATATCTTCTTGCAGGACTTCCGTTCTACGCTGATTCCTATGATTGCCGTGCCTGTGGCTTTGGTCGGTACCTTCCTCTTCCTCTGGATCTTCGGATTCTCCATCAACCTGCTTACGCTGTCAGCCCTGCTGCTGGCTATTGCGATTGTGGTCGATGATGCCATCGTGGTGGTCGAGGCGGTTCACGCCAAGCTCGACCAGGGTTACAAGAGTGCCCTTACTGCATCTATCGATGCGATGAACGAAATTTCCAGCGCCATCATCTCTATTACATTGGTGATGTCTGCCGTGTTCGTTCCTGTATCGTTCATCGGTGGTACTTCCGGTTACTTCTACCGTGAGTTCGGTGTAACCATGGCGGTATCTATCGTTATTTCGGCTATCAATGCGTTGACGCTGTCTCCTGCACTCTGTGCCGTGTTACTGAAGCCACACGAGGAGGGTCACGAGAAGAAGATGTCTTTCGTAGACCGTTTCCACGCAGGATTCAACTATCAGTTTGAGAAGATTACCAATAAGTATAAGGGTGGTGTCAAGTGGGTTATCAATCATGGCATCATCGCTGGTAGCCTCGTGGCTGTCAGTATCGTAGGTCTGGTTGCCCTGATGGGTACTACCAAGACGGGTCTGGTGCCTGATGAGGATACCGGTACTATCTTCGCTTGTATCTCTACAGCTCCTGGTACTTCTCAGGAACGAACAGCAGAGGTGGTTAAGCAGGTAGATAAGATGCTGGCTAACAACCCAGCCATCGCAACCCGTAACGCCATCATGGGTTATAGCTTTATCGGCGATGCCGGTTCTAACCAGGGTACCATCATCGTGAAGCTGAAGCCATTCGAGGAGCGTCCGGGTGGATTCTTCCACCGTATCAAGGAGGCTTGTACGGGTGGCGGTATTGAGGCGTTGTTTGTCAACCCAATGGAATATACTTCTGTGTTGGGTATGATCTACAAGCAGACTGCTGCCATCAAGGATGCACAGGTTCTTGCCTTCGCTCCACCTATGATTTCCGGTTTCTCTGTACAGAATGGTATCACCATGACCATGCAGGATAAGACCGGTGGTGACTTGAACAAGTTCTATGACAATGTGAAGAAGTTCCTGGCTGAGTTGAACAAGCGTCCTGAAATTCAGACCGCCCAGACTCAGTATAACCCTAATTATCCACAGTATATGGTAGATGTAGATGTTGCCAAGACCAAGCAGGCTGGTATCTCTCCATCATCAGTATTGTCTGTCATGCAGGGTTATCTTGGTGGTCTCTACGCATCTAACTTCAATGCCTATGGTAAGCTCTACCGTGTCATGATTCAGGCTGGACCTGAGAGTCGTATGCGTCCAGACGATCTGAGCAAGATTTATGTACGTTGTGCTGATGGCACCATGTCTCCTGTAAGCGAGTTCGTGAACTTGAAGAAGGTTTATGGTCCAGCAAACATCACCCGATTCAACCTGTTTACCTCTATGGATGTATCTGTAACTCCTAACAGCGGTTACTCTACCGGTGACGGTATGAAGGCGATTGCTGAGGTTGCCAAGGAGACATTGCCAGAGGGTTACGGCTATGAGTACTCTGGTTTGACCCGTTCTGAGGCTGAGTCCAGCAACTCTACAGGTTTGATTTTCGCACTCTGTATCGTATTCGTTTACCTCATCTTGAGTGCCCAGTACGAGAGTTACATCTTGCCTCTGTCAGTAGTATTGTCTATCCCATTCGGTTTGGCTGGTGCGTTCATCTTCACCAACCTCTTCGGTCACTCTAACGATATCTATATGCAGATTTCGTTGATTATGTTGATCGGTCTGTTGGCAAAGAATGCCATCCTTATCGTACAGTTCGCCCTCGAGCGTCGTCGTACGGGTATGGCTATCAAGTACTCAGCTATCCTGGGTGCCGGTGCCCGTCTCCGTCCTATCCTGATGACCTCTCTGGCGATGGTTATCGGTCTGTTGCCTCTTATGTTCGCATCAGGTGTAGGTAAGAATGGTAACCAGACCCTGGGTGCTGCCGCCGTAGGTGGTATGTTGCTCGGTACAATCTGCCAGATCTTCGTGGTTCCTGCTCTCTTCGCAGTCTTCCAGTGGTTGCAGGAGAAGTTGACCCCAATGAAGTTCGAGGATGAGTTGAACGAGGAGGTAGCTTCCGAGTTGGAGCAGTATGCCAACGCAGCTCATCAGAAGAAGGGTATCGAGAAGAAGTAATAACGCAATGTAACTTCAAAGGAAACAATGAAAAAGAATTTAAATATCATCATATTGGGTCTCGCAGCGCTCTCCCTGAGCAGCTGCAAGACTCTCTACGGAAAATATGAGCGTCCGGATGTGAAGACCAGCGGTATCGTTCGCGATGTAGCTTCTGATACAGATACTTTGGCTGTAAAGGATACTACTACCTTCGCCAATATCCCTTGGCGCAGTGTCTTTACCGACCCTCAGCTTCAGTCGCTCATCGAGAAGGGATTGAACAACAATGTCAACCTCCTCAATGCGGCTTTGAACGTGAAGATAGCAGAAGAGCAGCTGAAGTGTGCTAAGTTGGCATTCCTGCCTGCCTTGTCTTTCACTCCTCAGGGAACCATCGCTTCCTGGGATGGTCAGGCTGCCACCAAGACTTACACGATGCCTGTTACAGCCAGCTGGATGGTAGACCTCTTCGGCAATCTGCTATCTCAGAAGCGCAGTGCCCAGATGGCGCTGCTCCAGTTGCAGGATTATCAGGTATCTGTCAAGACCAACCTAATCGCCAACATCGCCAACATGTATTATACTCTGTTGATGCTCGACAAGCAGGTGGAGTTGGTTAACAATATGGAAGGATTGACCAAGGATACTTGGGAGACTATGCAGAAGATGCACGATCTCAGATTGGGTTACCGTACACCAGCCATCCAGTCAGCTGAGTCTAACTACTATTCTGTGTTGACCCAGAAGACCGATCTGTTGCGCCAGATTCGTGAGACAGAGAACTCTCTGAGTCTGCTCATCGGCGATCAGGCACATAGCATCGCCCGTGGCAAGTTGGATAACCAGAGTCTTCCATCTAATTTCTCAACCGGTGTAGGCATCCAGTTGCTCAACAACCGTGCTGATGTCCACGCAGCCGAGATGAATCTTGCCCAGTGCTTCTATGGTGTAGAGACCGCCCGCAGCAAGTTCTATCCATCTATCACCATTTCCGGTACAGGTGCCTTCACCAATTCAGCTGGTATGGGCATCGTGAACCCTGGTAAGTGGTTGCTCTCAGCTGTAGGTTCTCTTACCCAGCCAATTTTCCAGAACGGCCGTATCATTGCCGGTTTGAAGGTGGCTAAAATGCAGTATGAGCAGGCTTACAACACCTGGCAGAATACCGTGCTGAAGGCTGGTAGCGAGGTGAGCAATGCGCTTGTTCTCTACAACTACTCTGATGAGAAGAGCAAGATAGAGCAGAAGCGAATAGAAGTACTAGAAAAGAATGTAGAATCTACCAAGGAATTGATGGGTATTGCAGGCAGCTCTTACCTTGAAATCATCCAGGCACAGTCTTCACTTCTCAACGTACAGCTTTCTAAGGTAGCTGATGACTTCAACAAGATGCAGGCAGTAGTAAATCTCTACTATGCATTGGGTGGAGGAGCTAAGTAGTTTATAGTTAATAATTAATAGTTTATAGTTATGGCTAGTATAATAAGTCCAAAGGCAGAGGTTTCTCCAAAGGCTAAGATTGGAGACAACTGCAAGATATATCCATTCGTCTATATCGAGGACGATGTGGTCATCGGCGACAACTGTACCATCTATCCATTCGTGAGCATTATGAACGGTACTCGCATGGGTAATAATAATAAGGTGTTCCAGGCAGCCGTTATCGCTGCCCTCCCACAGGACTTCCACTTTACAGGTGAGGAGAGTGAGGTAGTAATCGGCGATAACAATACCATCCGTGAGAACGTGGTTATCAACCGTGGTACCCATAAGGGCGGCAAGACCGTTCTGGGCAACAACAACTTCCTGATGGAAGGTGCCCATATCTCTCACGATACCGTAATCGGCAACGGTAGCGTATTCGGTTATGGTACCAAGATTGCGGGCGACTGCGTGATTGGTAACGGTGTCATCTACTCAACATCTGTAGTAGAGAACGCCAAGACTAGAGTAGGCGACCTGGCGATGATTCAGGCAGGTACTACCTTCTCTAAGGACATTCCTCCTTATATCATTGCCGGTGGAAAGCCTGTGAAGTATGCAGGTCCTAACACCATCATCATGGAAGCAGCCGAGCTTACCGAGAAGGTTCGCAAGCATATTGCTAATGCCTACCGACTGGTATTCCATGGTCAGACATCCCTCTTCGATGCCATCAACCAGATCAAGGATCAGGTGCCAGATGGTCCGGAGATTCAGAACATCATCCAGTTCCTGGAGAGTTCCCAGAAGGGTGTCATCACTAAGATGTAGTTTTGATTGGAAGGGTTTAATCCCTTTGTTTACTATTATGTTTAGTTAAAATTCAAGTCATACCTATTTGAATTTTACTCAGTATCTTGAAAGGGCTGGCCGTGAGGTCAGCCCTTTTTATGTGTGTATGGTATGAAATCTCCGTTCATAAGTTTTGAACGCACATTCAGTACTTTTGAATGTATGTTCAGTACTTTTGAACGGAGATTCAAAACTTGTGAACGAAGATTTCTATTAGGCTTATCAACAAATTCTATTAATGGTAGCAATAAATTCCTCTTATGATATCCACAAATTCTATTAAGGATAGTCGTAATATCAATCTATTCCATCATCCATCACATACTATAATAGATTCAAGCACCTTATGCAGCGAATCTCTCTTCCCTTAATAATTAATAGAATAAATGCAAATAAATGCAATTTTATTTTGTTATCTCTTCGTTTATGTGTATCTTTGCAAACAATTTGGGTAATTATGCCCTTCCGGTCTGAAAATAAATAGATTTAGAAATGAGAAAGAAACAATATAAGCCTCGCAATCATCGTGGATTGCAGGTTGTTACTTTATGCATCAGCACCGCCATGGTGCTTGTTTTGTTGGGATTGGTCATCTTTTCCGTATTGATGGGAAGAAACCTCTCTTCCTATGTCAAGGAGAACCTGGTGGTACAGGTGATGCTGGAGCAGGATGTTACCAATCCTGAGGGCTTGCAGATGTGTAAGCGCCTGAAAGCCCGTCCTTACGTGAAAGGTCTGACCTATATCTCCAAGGAACAGGCTTTGCAGGAGGCTACCCACGATCTGGGTACCAATCCAAGCGAATTTGCCGGTGTGAACCCTTTCCAGCCATCTATCGAAATCACGACACAGGCAGATTATGCCAACAATGATTCCCTGAAGTGGATAGCCAAGGAGCTGAAAAGCTATTCGCGCGTGACGGAAGTAAGTTATCAGCACGACCTGATAGAACAGGTGAACAATTCGCTCACCAAGATAAGCATCGGTCTTCTTATCGTAGCTGCCCTGCTTACCTTTATCTCGTTCTCGCTTATCAACAATACGGTGAGACTGGGCATCTATGCCCGCCGATTCTCCATCCATACTATGAAGCTGGTGGGTGCATCCTGGGGCTTCATCCGCAAGCCTTTCATCAAGAGGGCTGTATCGGTAGGTGTGGTTGCGGCTTTGCTTGCCGATGGTTTCCTCGGTGGATGCCTCTATGCCTGGTCGCTTCACGAGCCGGAACTGGTCAATGTGCTCGGCTGGCAGGAGCTTGCCATCACAGGCGGTTCGGTCTTCCTCTTCGGTATCATCATTACGGCTCTCTGTGCCAATATCTCGGTGAACAAGTTCCTCAAGATGAAGGCGGGAGATCTCTACAAGATTTGATCAGGAGTAAACTTCTGTAAAGTAAACATTAACATTACACATTAAACATTATATATAATGGATAAGAAGAATTTAGCATTTGACAAGATGAACTTCATCTTGTTGGCAATTGGTATGGCAATTGTCATCATCGGTTTCCTCCTGATGAGCGGCGCTGGCTCTAACGAGCACTCTTTCGATGCTGATATTTTCAGTACTCGCCGTATTGTAGTGGCACCAACCGTAACCCTGATTGGCTTCCTCTCTATCATCTATGCGGTTATACGCAAGCCGAAAGACAATTAATAGTTTATTGTTAATATACATATTTAAATAAGATGGATTTTATTCAGACTATCATTATCTCTATCGTAGAGGGATTGACCGAGTTCTTGCCAGTGTCTAGTACAGGTCACATGATTATTGCCGAAAACTTGTTGGGTGTAGATATCCAGGATAAGTTTGTCAACGCCTTCACTGTCATCATCCAGTTTGGTGCCATTCTTTCTGTCATCTGCCTGTATTGGAAGAGATTCTTCTATCCGGATGCAGTGAAGACAGGAGAGAAGACCTATTGGAAGGCGATGTTCGATTTCTATGCCCGCCTGGTGGTTGGTACACTGCCTGCCGTGGTATTGGGTCTTGCCTTCAATGATTTCATCGAGTCAAATCTGGGAAATGTGCAGCTTGTAGGTTGGATGCTTGTCATTGGTGGTGTGTTCATGCTCTTCTGCGATAAGATTTTCAATAAGGGCAGCGAGCAGACTAAGCTTACTTACAAGCGTGCCCTGACCATCGGTTTCATCCAGTGTATTGCGATGATTCCAGGTGTGTCTCGTTCCATGTCAACCATTGTGGGAGGTATGTCTCAGCGACTCACCCGCAAGGCGGCTGCCGAGTTCTCATTCTTCCTGGCTGTGCCTACCATGTTTGGTGCCACCTGCCTGGAGGTTTATAAACTGATTAGCCATGGTGGCGGTTCGTTGCTCACTCAGGGCAACAACCTGGTTACCTTACTCTTAGGTTCAGTGGTAGCATTCATCGTTGCTATTCTCGCCATCAAGTTTTTCATCAATTATGTCACCAAGTACGGTTTCGCAGCTTTCGGCTGGTATCGTATTGTTATCGGACTCATCATCATCATCTGCGGCCTTTGCGGTGTAGATATGCAGATGGTTGACTAAAATAAGAATATGGATTTTAGAAAAGGAGAAATTATAGCCATCGACAAGCCTTATCGCATGTCGAGCTTTGGAGCACTGGCACACGTTCGCTATCTGCTCAGCAAGAAACTCGGCTTCAAGGTGAAGATAGGACATGCCGGTACGCTCGATCCCCTTGCTACGGGTGTGTTGGTGCTCTGCACGGGTAAATGTACCAAGCAGATTGAACAATTGCAGACACATACCAAGGAATATACGGCTACTCTTCAGTTGGGTGCTACCACGGCAAGCTACGATAAGGAGCACAGTGTAAACCATACTTTCCCAACCGAGCACATCACCCGTGAGCTGGTAGAGGAAGTGCTGAAGCAGTTTGTTGGTGAGATTCAGCAGGTTCCACCTACCTATAGTGCCGTGAAGGTGAATGGTGACCGTTCTTATGCCCTGCGCAGAGCAGGCGAGGAGGTGCAGCTGAAGCCTAAGACCGTGCGTGTGGATGAAATCGAACTCACCGATTACAACGATGAGGAGAAGACGGCAAGCATCCGAGTGGTTTGCGGTAAGGGTACTTACATCCGGTCCCTGGCACGCGACATCGGTCGTGCCCTGGATAGCGGTGCCTTCCTGACAGCCCTCCGCCGTACCAAGGCAGGAAGCTTCTCGGTAGAGAACTGCATCGACTTTGACCATTTCCAGGAATGGCTCGATGCACAGGAGATAGAAGACAGCCTTGCCAATAACTAGGCTCGAATTTCGAAAAATGACATTAATAGTAAATCATCTTAAGAAAGGAGATATAATATCACATGAAACTATCACAATTCAACTTTAAGTTGCCAGCTGCTCAGGTGGCACTTTATCCACATAAGACTAAGCGTGTGGTCAAGACTGCTAGTGGTGAACGTACTTTCGAGATTACCCGTCGTGACGAGTCTCGGCTCATGGTGCTCCACAAGAAGTCTGAAACCATCGATATGTATAAAAAGGACGAGAATGGCAAGGATATGGTGGATGCTGATGGCAATCCAGTATTCCTGCAGTTCAAGGATATCGTCAACTACTTCGAAGAGGGTGATACCTTCATCTTCAATGATACGAAGGTATTCCCAGCCCGCCTTTATGGTACCAAGGAGAAGACTGATGCCAAGATTGAGGTGTTCCTGCTCCGTGAGCTGAATGCCGAGATGCGTCTTTGGGATGTGCTGGTAGAGCCTGCGCGAAAGATCCGTATCGGCAACAAGCTGTTCTTTGATGATGTCAACGAGATGGTAGCCGAGGTAATCGATAATACCACCAGCCGTGGCCGTACCCTCCGTTTCCTCTATGATGAGGATGGCAATCACGATGTCTTCAAGCGTTCGCTCTTTGCTTTGGGTGAGGCTCCGCTTCCTCGCTATATCATCGATGCCCGTGAGAATCATCACGCAACAGAGGATGATATGGACGACTTCCAGTGTGTATTTGCAGAGAAGGAGGGTGCCGTTACTGCTCCTGCTACAGGTCTTCATTTCTCTCGTGAGTTGATGAAGCGCTTGGAAATCAACGGCATCAACGAGGCTTACATCACCCTGCATTGCGGATTGGGCAACTTCCACGAGATTGAGGTTGAGGACCTTACCAAGCACAAGATGGATTCTGAGCAGATGATTATCTCTAAGGAAGCTTGCGAACTGGTGAATAAGACCAAGCTGGAAGGTCATCGCGTATGCGCCATCGGTACCAGCGTGATGAAGGCTACAGAAACTGCTGTAGGTACAGACGGAATGATGAAGGAGTTTGATGGATGGACCAATAAGTTCATCTTCCCTCCATACGATTTCGGATTGGCAGACTGTGCTGTTGCCAACTTCTATCATCCGGAGTCAATCTTGATGATGTGTACCGCTGCCTTTGGTGGTTACGACCTGGTGTATGAGGCATACAAGAAGGCTGTGAAGAATGGCTATATGTTTGGTTGCTATGGTGACTCACTGTTGATACTTCCAGACTAAATGGTGGAATAAACAGTTTTTGCACATATAGAAATGATTGATATTCAGTAGGTAAACTGAGTTATCCACAGTTTTCGTAAAAGTGTGAATAAGTATGTATAAAGTATATTTAAGCCTTGGCACGAATCTGGGCAATAGAAAGCGCAATATTCGTGAGGCAATAGATAAAATAGGAGAGCAGATTGGCGTGGTTAAGCGCCAGTCTGCTCTTTACGAAACAGAGCCTTGGGGCTATTCGTCGCCTAATCATTACATCAATGCCTGTGTGTTGGTGCTGACCGAGATGGCTCCTCGCCAGGTATTGGAAGCCACTCAGAAGATAGAGCGAGAGATGGGACGTACGATGAAGTCGGTGGATGGAGAGTATTTCGACCGTATCATCGACATCGACATCCTGCTCATTGATGATTTGAAAATCGATGAGCCTGATTTCAAGGTTCCTCATCCGTTGATGGAGGAGCGTGATTTCGTGATGAAACCGCTGAAAGAGATACTTATGTAATTTGCTATAAGTCAGGCAGAAGGAGAGAACCTTGTATCAGGAGATAAAAGAGGGTGAGGAAATCAAGGTGCAGGCGAACGAGCACGGCAGATACTTCCTGACCCAGACGCGCAGTACTACAGGTATTGAAAATGCCGAGATGGGCGAGAGTGACGTGAAGATCTATTCTCCAGCCCGGGGATTGATCGTCGTATCCAAGGTGAGTGCTCCTCTATTAAATAAGGTGGAGGTTTATACCCTTGATGGAAGACTGGTGGCATCGAGAAAGGCTGAAGGTGCAGCATCTGTCAGCATTCCTGTAGTCTCCACGGCTTCTCCTCAGGAAGTATATATTATTAAGGTATCTAAGCAGGATACCAAAGCTACAATAACCAGAAAGCTTAGTCTGCTTTAAGGAGTCTGCCCACTATGCTCAGCAGAGATGCTGAGTCTAGCGGCAACACCCTTTAGTTGTACGACTATACACCCTTTAGTTGTACGACCATACACCCTTTAGTTGTACGACTATATACCTTTTAGTTGTACGACCATATGCCTTTTGGTAAGAAAGCAGAAAAGAGTAGAAAACGCAAAATCCCATCGCTCGCAAGAGCGATGGGATTTTTAATTCTGTTAAGCAATGTGTCTGCTTTACGCTGATTACTTACGAAGACCGAGGGCCTTGATGATAGCACGATAGCGATTGATGTCGCGATCATACAAGTAATCGAGCAATGCACGACGCTTTCCTACAAGCTGTGTCAACGCACGTGTTGTAGTATAATCTTTACGGTTCTTCTTAACGTGCTCCGTCAAATGAGCAATACGGTATGAGAACAATGCTATCTGGCTCTCAGCTGAACCAGTATCAGAGTTAGACTTTCCGTACTTGCTAAAGATCTCTTCTTTTTTTGCTTTGTCTAAATACATAGCTGTGATACTTAAAATTTAATTATTATGAATGAATGTTGTGCACAATAGGACCTTCCTCACGGTGGTTTCCGTTAAAATGCGGTGCAAAGGTACAACTTTTCAGTGAATTATGCAAATTTTTCGGGATTTTTTTGTAATTTTGCACCCAAATTCATTAAGTATTTAAGGTAAACGAAATGCAAGACATTAGAAACATTGCAGTTATTGCACACGTTGACCATGGCAAGACTACCTTGGTTGACAAGATGATGCTCGCCGGTAAGCTGTTCCGTGACGGCCAGGATAACAGCGGCGAAGTGCTCGATTCCAACGACTTGGAGCGCGAGCGTGGTATAACCATTCTCTCAAAGAATGTGTCTATCAATTGGAAAGGTACAAAGATTAATATTCTCGATACTCCAGGACACTCTGACTTCGGTGGTGAGGTTGAGCGCGTGCTCAACATGGCAGACGGTTGCCTCCTCCTCGTCGATGCTTTCGAGGGTCCTATGCCTCAGACCCGTTTCGTGCTGCAGAAGGCGTTGCAGCTCGGACTGAAGCCTATCGTTGTCGTTAATAAGGTAGATAAGCCTAACTGTCGCCCTGAAGAGGTGTACGAGATGGTGTTCGACCTGATGTGCGACCTCGATGCTACTGAGGATCAGCTTGACTTTACTGTAGTTTACGGTTCTGCCAAGAATGGCTGGATGAGTGATGACTACAACAAGCCAACAGACAACATCGATTATCTGCTCGACAAGATTGTGGAGATTATCCCTGCTCCTAAGCAGCTGGAGGGTACTCCTCAGCTCTTGATCACATCTCTTGACTATAGCTCTTACACCGGTCGTATCGCCGTAGGTCGTGTACACCGTGGTACTTTGAAGGATGGCATGAACATCACTATCTGCCATCGTGACGGTACTCAGGAGAAGACTAAGATCAAGGAACTCCATACCTTCGAGGGTATGGGTCATAAGAAGACAGACCATGTGGATTCTGGCGACATCTGTGCCGTTGTCGGTTTGGAGAAGTTCGAGATTGGTGATACCATCTGCGACTTCGAGAACCCAGAGCCACTTCCTCCAATCGCTGTTGATGAGCCTACCATGAGTATGCTCTTCACCATCAACGATTCTCCTTTCTTCGGTAAGGAGGGTAAGTTCTGTACATCTCGTCATATCCAGGAGCGCTTGAACAAGGAGTTGGAGAAGAACCTCGCTCTTCGTGTTCAGCCTTACGAGGATACCACTGATAAGTGGATTGTTTCGGGCCGTGGTGTGCTCCATCTCTCTGTGCTCATCGAGACCATGCGTCGTGAGGGCTATGAGCTTCAGGTAGGCCAGCCACAGGTTATCTACAAGGAGATTGACGGTGTGAAGTGTGAGCCTATCGAGGAGTTGACCATCAATGTTCCGGAGGAGTTTGCTTCTAAGATGATTGATATGGTTACCCGCCGTAAGGGTGATATGACCTCTATGCTGAACATGGGCGAGCGTGTGGATATCGAGTTCGATATTCCTTCACGTGGTATCATCGGTCTTCGTACCAATGTGCTCACTGCTTCTCAGGGTGAGGCTATCATGGCTCACCGCTTCAAGGAGTATCAGCCATACAAGGGCGAGATTACCCGCCGTTCCAACGGTAGCATGATTGCGCTGGAGACTGGTACAGCCTATGCTTACGCCATCGATAAGCTGCAGGATCGCGGTAAGTTCTTCATCGACCCAGGTGAGGAGGTTTACGGCGGCGAGGTTGTTGGTGAGCATGTTCACGACAACGACCTGGTGGTTAATGTAACCAAGGCAAAGCAGTTGACCAACGTCCGTGCTTCTGGTTCTGACGACAAGGCTCGCGTGATTCCTAAGACCGTGATGAGCCTTGAGGAGTGTCTGGAGTACATCCGTGAGGATGAGTACGTAGAGGTAACTCCTAAGAGTATGCGTATGCGCAAGGTGATTCTCGATCACTTGGAGCGCAAGCGTAGTAATAAGGATTAAGCTATAGCTTATATATAAATGGATCCGTGAGAATTCCCCTCTAGCCGATTGCCTAGGCAGTCTGCTTGCAGGGGATTCTTTTTTAATGTATGCGTATGTGGTTGTGGAAATTCTTTAGAAAGTTTTCTTTGCCCTGTTCTCTGGTATTGGGAGCCGTGGGCTATCTGATCTTCGCCAATGTTCCTTTCCTGGAACCTTTGGGCGATGCGGTGGGACCGAAGCTGGTGGATATGATGCCGGTGGTGCTCTTTGCCTTGCTCTATGTTACCTTCTGTAAGATTGAAATCAAGGAGATGAAACCGAAAGCTTGGCATTTCATCCTGCAGCTCATCCGAACCAGTCTGGCACTGATGATGGTGGTGCTTATCTTCGAATTCGGAGATAATTATGAAACCAAGCTGGTGCTCGAAGGTGCTTTCATCTGTTTTATCTGTCCTACGGCAGCTGCCGTGGCTGTGGTGACGGAGAAGTTGGGCGGAAGCATCGGCTCGTTGACAACTTATACGGTGATAGCCAATGTCTTTACGATGGTGATTATTCCGAGTCTTTTCCCGATGGTGGAGAAGGGTGCAGATGTTTCCTTTCTTTTTATGAGTGCGATGGTGTTCAGAAACGTAACCACGGTACTGGTAGTTCCTTTGCTTCTGGCTTTGCTGAGCCGCAAGTTTCTGCCTCAGTGGGTGGATAAGGTGAAGAGCGTGAAGGATCTGGGCTTCTATATGTGGTGCTTCAACCTTACTATCCTGATGGGCGAGACGGTTCGTAATATCCTTCATGCCGAGGTTTCGGGGTGGATTCTTGCCTTGCTGCTCATTGTTCCGCTCTTTGTCTGTCTCATCCAGTTTGCCATCGGTAAGGCGGTGGGCAGACATTATGATGCGAGCATCAGTGCTGGTCAGGCTTTGGGACAGAAGAATACCATTGTGGGCATCTGGCTCACTCTTACTTTCCTCAATCCGCTTGCTGCCGTAGCACCGGGCGCTTATGTGGTTTGGCAGAATCTGGTGAATGGCTGGCAGCTATGGTATAAGGAGAAATACGGAAGACTGAAATGGTAGATGTAAGAGAAAACAGAAATAATGGAAATATAAAAAAACAGCTTGGAATTTCATGGGAGATTCCAAGCTGTTTTTTTATATGAATGTATCTGATCTTTATTTGCTTGTCGAGATAAATATGCACTCGATGGTTACGTTGCCATCCATCCATTTGGCTGGAATGGTATAGGTGCCATCCTTGGCGATAACTGTCTTCTTGAGTGATTCTACCTGATCACCATGGGTGATGGTAAAGTCACCGTAGGTGAATCCTGGAGCAGGAACCATCTTCACCTTGAATGGCTTGCCGTATGCCACCTTGTGGTTGTTGAGGGTGGTGCCGTCTGCTGCGGTCACCATACCGTTGCGGTTAGCCTCGGTTACAGAAACAAACTCGCTGTGAGCCTTCTTCTTGGCTGTACCTTCACTCTTCAGCAAGGTGATGCGTGGAGCGTTGGTCAGGTGGATATTGATGTCATCGATATAGACCAGGGCATCCTCCTTCATCTCATGAGGAGACTCTGCGTGAGGAACCACTACCAGACTATAGATATCCACACCCTCGGCACTCTTAATAGGGAACACGGCATCAGCCCACTGTCCTGCAGGAACAGGAGTGGTTGACTTGATCCAGAACTGCTCTACTTCCTGCGACTGTCCGGATCTGTCTCTACGCTTTCCAAGTCCTACCAGCATCACTCTGCCTTCCATCGGACGGTTGATCAGTACGTGAACTACTTTTCCGGATGGACCGAGTGCAATCGGCTTCTTCAGATCTATTCTTGCACCGAAGATGTTGGAAGCCAGTCGTGAACGCTGGAAGCCGAGCACCTTCTTGTTAGGATTGTTGGTGAGATCAGGATTATCCACAACCTCGCAGTTGCCCGCCAGCTCTCCTGTGCGGAATGGGGAATGCTCCCATCTGTCGTAAACTCCCACGGATTTGTAATCCTGGGTGTCGAACTTAATTTCTTGTCCCATTGCAGCCAATGGTAACAAACACAATGCTATGAGTAATTTCTTCATGTTCGTAGTGTAGAGTCAAAGTTTAAAATACTTTAATGGAATGTAACAATGGGCAAGCCTTGCTGTCGTCGATGACAACCTTCAGGCCTTTCACCTGATAACCCTTGCCGTAACTGTCGGATGTGCTGCCGTTCAACGGGATGATGCGCTTGTATCCGATGGTGGTAGTGGTGCACTTCTCTGCGATTGGTTTCCATGTCTTTCCGTCTTCAGAGATTTCGATATGGAACTTTCTTACTCGCTGACCCTTGCGGATGTATTCCATCATATCCACATAGCGAACGGTCTGTGACTTGTCCCAGTTGAAGGTGATGGTAGCCTGCTTCACGCCGTCATCAGTAGCCCAATAGGTATTCTTGTTGTTATCGGTCAGGTTCTTGGCTGCATAGTTGCGGTTGGCACCAGCCTTTCGGGTGTTGCTTACAGTAACCTTTGCCTTCTGAGCCAGGTCCTTGCCCAGACGGGTGCGAATCATATTACCCATATCCTTGAGCACGCGCACGTCGATGTCAGGCAGCAGACCCGTCTTGTCCGGAGGGCAGTTGAGAATCAAGGTAGCATTTCTGCCTACCGTCTCCAGATACATCTGGAAGAGGCGCTCTACAGAGAGAGGCTTCTCGCCCTCGTGCCAGAACCATCCCTTGTCGGTGAACTTGGCATCGCTCTCACCTGGGTCCCACTGCCAGCCGTCCTCGGTACCATACATACCGTTGCTTTCTGGTGCATAGCCTCTTTCGTCGGTGAGCCAGTTGGTTTCGCCAGCCCATCCTGCCTCGTTGCCGATCCATCTTGCCTCAGCACCCACACCCCAGAGGATGATGTCTGGACAAACCTTGTGGATAGAGTCTCTGAGGTTAGGAATGTCATAATAGGTAGAACGGTCTACGTTTACGGTCGTATTGCGTCCGCCGTAGTATCCGTCGCCACCGTTGGCACCATCAAACCACATTTCAAACTGGTCTTTGCCATACTGTGCCAACTCCGCGCACTGGCGGAGGAAAACGTCGTTGACATATTTCTCAGTACCGTAGTATTGGCTGTTTCTATCCCATGGAGAAACATAGAAACCATACTTCATTCCCAAGCTTCGTGCAGCCTTGGCAAAGTCGCGGGGAATGTTGGTGGTCTTACCGTTCTCATTGCCGGCATTGACGATGGAATGGTCAGTAGTAGATGTAGGCCAGAGGCAGAAACCGTCATGATGCTTGACTACGGCGATACCGCCCTTCATGCCAGCAGCCTTTACAGCCTTGAGCCATTGAGTAGGGTTAGGCTTCTTGGTAGGTGCAAAAAGGGTTACGTCTTCACTTCCCAAGCCCCATTCTCTGTTGGTATAGGTGTTCATTCCGTAATGGAAGAAGGCATAGAATTCTGTCTCCTGCCATTTCATCTGGCGATCGCTAGGAACAGGGAACACAGCTGTAGGCTCGTTGTCCGGATTAGGCAACGACTGCTGCTTAACTTGGAATACACTCTGAGAGTGGCCAGCCATGGTAGACATGATGAAGGTCACTCCAAACAAAACTTTTTTGATGTTCATAGTTGTTGTATTAAAATCGATACACTTTATTCTTGCCATAAAAAGAAGTTGATAATTGTTAGTTATTGTCGTTATTGGTGATTGTCGTTAATATATATATTATCTTTTGCAAAGATAATGCAAACGAGCGCAATGAAAGCTAGCTTTCAAATTGCCGAGTGTAGCTTATCTTATGCAAAGATATGAGTTTTCGGAAAAGTTTCAAAACTTTTCTGGTTAATTAAATATAAACGCCCGCAATTTGTGGTTGCGGGCGGTCATATATGATTAATCCTGTGTAGGATAAATCAAGTTAGCTTCTGTGATACAGTTGAGCACCTCTTCGAGATATTTCTTCGATTCGTACTTAGCCATAGGCAGGTCGTGGAGCAGATAATTGCCGCAATCCTTGGCTGCCTGTCCAGGAATTTCGCCTTCGAAATCGGCAATGAACTGGAAAGTACGCTTCATCAGTTCTACGATGTCCTTGCTCTCCAGGTCGCCACGGATGAGGAGGTAGTTGCCGGTGAGGCATCCCATTGGTCCCCAATAGATGATGCGGTCTTTCCACTCTTCGTCGTTGCGCAGGTAGGTGGCTGCCAGATGTTCGATGGTATGGATGGCACCGTTGTGGAGGCAAGGCTCCTGGTTAGGCACCTTCATGCGGATATCGAAGGTTGTGATGACTTCTCCGCCTACTTCGTCCTTGCGGCTTACGTAGATGCCGCGGAGCAACTTGTTATGATTGATAGTAAAACTTGGAATCTTATTCATCTTTTTTATAATGTTGAGTGTTGAATGTTGAGTGTTGAATGTTGAGTGTTGAATGTTGAGTGTTGAATGTTGGGTGTTAAATATTGAGTGAAGAATCATTCAACATTCAACACTCAACATTCAACACTTCTAAAGACTTTCGAGAAAAGCCTTGGTAACATTGAATGAGCCTTCTGCCATTTTAGCCCAGAAGTCGAAGTACTGCTGTGCCTTGGTATCCTTCAGAGGGACATCGCTGATGATGCGGAAGGAGATGAAAGGAGTCTTGTAGATGTGGCAGGTCTGTGCGATGGAGCAGCTTTCCATATCCACAGCCATAGCGTGAGGGAAGTGCTCCAGGATAGATCGCATCTTCTCCTTGCTATCTACGAACCATTCTCCGCTTACAATCTGTCCGGCATGAATCTTTGGATGCTGGTTGTCTGGCTGTTCATTGATGGCAAGTGCCTTTTCTACATACTCCTTAGGGGTCTTGAAGAGGGCAGGCATACCGAGAATCTGTCCATACTCGCATTCGTCACCGCAGTAAGCATCGTGATATACACAGTCGGTAGCTACCACCACTTCGGTAACATTGAGGTTGATGTCAGCGCCTCCAGCCACACCCGAAGAGATGACGAGGTCTGGGTGGTAATTATCAATCATTTCCACAGCTCCGATGGCGCTGTTCACCTTTCCGATGCCGCACTGCTGCATCACGACTTCATTTTCGCCGATCTTTCCGATGACGAAGTCCTTATGATTCTTTCGCTCAGTCTGCGATTCTGTCAATAATGTCTTGAGTTGCGTGAACTCCTTGTCCATCGCAACGATAATTCCTATTTTCATATCGATTTATTTCTATTCTGGGTGCAAAGTTACAAAATAAATCCCATAAAAAAACATTTCCCCACCTATATTTTATAATAGGCAGAGAAATGTTACAAGATGATATTGCAAACTGCGAAAAATGTATGGTTCTATTAGAAGTTCACTCCGAAATTGAGCAAGAGGGCTCCATTATGCGATTTGTCAAAACTGTCGTGGCAGATGTTGGCAAGGCCGATGTCGTAGGTGAGGTCAGCATAGAACATATCGTAGCCGATGCCGCAACCGATGCGCAGACCGCCATCCAGGCGGCGGAAGTTGTCGCTGCGGAAGGAACTCTGGGCCTCTCGCTCGGCAAAGTTCTTGATCTTGCCACCTACACCTACAGCGAAGTAACCGCCGAATTGTGGCTGGATGGAGAAGTGGTCATCTACATCATACTTGTATTTCAACACCGCAGGAATCTGCAGGTAGTTGAGGTCGTAGGTCATCTTCTTGCCGGAAACCAGATCTTTCTTGCCACCTTTTTCTATATAGGAGAGACCTGTCTCCAGATACAGAGGCGCTGTATCCGTAAGCGGAATGCCGGCAACAACGCCTACGTTGAGGCCCGTCTGCCAGTCACCGCCATCCAGACGGGAATCATCCGAATTCACGTAGGTGAATGCCGGACCGATTCGGAAACCGAAGTATGGAGCACTATAACTGTGGTTGTATCTGTAGTCGAGATGTCCCGTCTTCTTGTTGTAATATCTACTATTCTTATAGTTCTGAGCTGTTGATGGTATCACTGCCAGGAGTATTGCCATCATGATAAATGCGATTCTTTTCATATTGATGTGATTTTAATTATTATCTGGTGCAAAGGTATGGATTTTCGGTCATCTTGCAGCGTGAGAATCCCTATAATGATAGGGGGAAAACCCTATTGCGTCTTTTCTTCGATAAAAAAAGTAAAAAGTTTCTTCTATTATTTTGTAGTGTCTTCATTTCTCATTATCTTTGCACCAAATTATAAACGTTTATAGAAAAAGATGAAATTATTGAAGAAGTATCTACTGGATATTCTGGTAGTGATTGTTTTTGCAGTGATCTCTTTCGTGTACTTCATGCCTGCCGACATGGACGGACGAATTCTGTTCCGACACGACTCGGCGGCGAGCAAGGGATTGGGACATGAGAAAGAGCTTTTCCAACAGCAGACTGGCGAGACAACCCGTTGGACCAACTCTGTGTTTGGTGGTATGCCAACCTATCAGATGTCGCCTTCGTACGGCAGTACCCAGGTGCTCAGTCAGGTAACGAAGGCTTATCATCTGTGGTTGCCTGATTATGTATGGTATGTGTTTGTCTATCTCCTGGGCTTTTATATCATGCTCCGTGCCTTCGATTTCCGACAATCGCTGGCGGCGCTGGGTTCCATCATCTGGGCATTCTCATCCTACTTCTTTATTATCATTGCTGCAGGTCATATCTGGAAGGTATGGGCTTTGGCCTATCTGCCTCCTATGATTGCGGGTGTGGTACTGGCTTATCGGGGTAAGTATCTGAAAGGTCTGCTCCTCACCGCCATTTTCTCGGCTTTCGAGGTGAATGCCAACCACGTGCAGATGACCTACTATTATCTCTTCATCATCCTCTTCATGGTGATTGCCTTCCTGGTAGATGCCATCAAGAAGGGGGAACTCGCCCGCTTCGGCAAGGCGACTGCGGTATGTGCCGTGGGTGCCCTCATCGGTATCTCGCTCAACCTCTCCAACCTGTATCATACCTGGCAGTATGGTCAGGAAACCATGCGTGGAAAGAGCGAACTGGTGAAGAAGAATACTGCCAACCAGACCAGCAGTGGTTTGGATAGAGACTATATCACCCAGTGGAGCTATGGTATTGATGAGACCTGGACGCTCCTGATTCCTGATGCCAAGGGTGGTGCTTCCGTACCTCTCGCCCAGAATACGCAGGCGATGGAGAAGGCGGATCCTAACTTCGTGCAGATTTATCAGCAGCTCGGACAGTACTGGGGCAACCAGCCTGGTACGAGCGGTCCTGTATATGTAGGAGCATTCGTATGTATGCTCTTCATTCTCGGTTTGTTTATTGTCAAGGGTCCGATGAAGTGGGCATTGCTGGCTGCCACCATCCTGAGCATCCTGCTCTCCTGGGGTAGAAACTTCATGCCGTTCACCGATTTCTTCCTTGATTACATTCCGATGTATGCCAAGTTCCGAACGGTGGCTTCTATCCTCGTGATAGCCGAGTTCACCATTCCGTTGCTTGCCATGATGGCTTTGAAGAAAATCATTGATGAGCCGGAGATACTCACCCGTAAGATCAAACTGGTATATGCCAGCTTTGGTCTGACGGCAGGCTTCTGTCTGCTCTTTGCCCTGATGCCGAGTGTCTTCTTCCCCGATTTCATTTCCGTTCAGGAAACTCAGGCGTTGCAGCAGTTGCCGGCAGAATACCAGGGACCGCTCATGAGCAATCTCATCGAGATTCGCAAGAGCATCTTTACTTCTGATTGCTGGCGCTCGTTCTGGGTCATCGTCATCGGTTCAGCCTTCCTGCTGCTTTACAAGATGAAGAAGTTGGGTGCTGAGTATATGATTGCCGGCATCGCCGTACTCTGTCTCGTAGATATGTGGATGGTGAACAAGCGTTATCTCTACGATGATATGTTCGTAGATAAGAACGTGCGCGATACTCCTCAGCAGATGACGGAGACCGATAAGATTATCTGCCGCGACAAGGCGCTCGATTACCGTGTGCTCAATCTCGCTTCCAATACCTTCAATGAGAACGAGACCTCTTATTACCACAAGAGCATCGGCGGTTATCATCCTGCCAAGCTCCGTCGCTATCAGGAGATGATTGATGCACATATCGCTCCTGAGATGCAGAAGACGATGAAGGCTGTGGCTGAGGCAGGTGGTGATATGACCAAGGTGAATGGCGACAGTATTTTCCCTGTATTGAACATGCTCAATACCAAATACTTCATCCTGCCTTTGCAGGGCGGTCAGACGGTTCCAGTACAGAATCCATACGCCTACGGCAATGCCTGGTTCGTGGATGAGGTGCAGTATGTCAACAATGCCAATGAGGAGATTGATGGCGTGGGCAAGGTCAACCTCCGTCATGTGGCGGTGGCTGATGCCAAGTTCAAGGAGCAGCTGGCTCAGAGCGTGAAGCAGGATGATACTTCGGTGGTGAAGATGATCCAGTATAAGCCAAACAACCTCACCTACGAGGTGAAGTCGAGCAAGGGTGGCGTCATCGTCTTCTCAGAGATTTACTATCCTGGATGGACTGCTACCGTAGATGATCAGCCTGTAGAACTGGGACGTGTGGATTATATCCTCCGTGCCATCAACGTGAAGCCGGGCAACCACAAAGTGGTACTCGATTTCCATCCTCAGTCGCTCAAGAATACTGAGATGGTAGCTTATATCGGCTATGGTGTTCTTGTACTCCTTATTATAATAGGTATAGGAGTAGAAATCAAGAAGCGCAAGAAGACTGCTGAGGCAGCGAAGGAATAAAATAGAGGTCGTAAAGGAATAAAGACGAAAAGACAGATGCTGTTTCGAACAGAAATTGATATTCCGAAGGCCGACTTCGAGATACAGCCGGCAGAGCAGATGCTCTTCGTGGGCAGTTGCTTTGCCGACAATCTGGGTCGCCGATTCGTGGAGAATCGCTTCCGTGCCACGGTGAATCCCTTCGGTGTGATGTATAATCCGGCAAGCATTCTCCATACGGTAGAGAAATGCGCCGGGGGGCATCCTCGTGTGGCAGTCTTTACGTTGGGTACGAATCACGTGTATATTCTGAAGGAAACGGGCGAGATTGTGGATAACTGCCAGAAGCGCCCCCAGCGCCTTTTCGAGGAAAGGGAACTGAGTGTAGAGGAATGTGCTGCGTATCTGCAAAAGGCGATTGATTTGCTGAAACAACGAGGTTTGAAAGATGAAACATCGGAAGATGAAGCTTTCGATACCGGCTTGAAGGTAATCATAACCGTAAGCCCCATCCGTTATGCCAAATACGGCTATCATGGAAGTCAGCTTTCGAAGGCTACGCTTCAGTTGGCTGCAGACCGCTTGGTGAAGGCGAATCCTGGTGTGTTGAGCTATTTTCCAGCTTACGAAATCATGAACGATGAACTTCGTGATTACCGATTCTACAAGGAAGATATGCTGCACCCGAGCGATCAGGCAGTAGAATATATCTGGGAGAAATTCCGGGAAACCTATTTCGGCAAGGCTGCCGAGCTGTTCCTGGAAGACTGGCGTCCCATCCGGGAAGCCCTCGGACACAAGCCCTTCAACCCCGATAGCGAGGAACATCAGAAGTTCATCGCCAGAACGGAAGAAAGGAAAAGATGGTTCGAGAAAAAGTATGGATTAGTGGCGGGCTGAAAGCCCAAAAGCATAATATAGAACATTTAAAGTATTAAGACAATGACATATACTATTGAAAAGGTAACCACACTGATAGGTGCGCGTCGCTATGGAGACAATGATACCAACATCGGTTTTATCCTGACCGATAGTCGTTCTCTTTGTTTCCCAGAGGAAACTCTGTTTTTTGCACTCAAGTCTGAGCGCAATGATGGTCATAACTACATCCCTGAACTGTATCGTAGAGGTGTGAAAAACTTTGTGGTAACTGATGTCCCTAAAGGCTATGCTTCTGATTATCCGGAGGCTAACTTCCTGAAGGTGGTCAATACGCTGGAGGCTCTTCAGCGTCTGGCTGAACGCCATCGTGATGAATTCAATATCCCTATCGTGGGTATTACGGGTTCCAACGGCAAGACGATGGTCAAGGAGTGGCTCTATCAGCTGCTCTCGCCAAGCATGTTCGTTACCCGCAGCCCTCGCAGTTACAATTCCCAGATAGGTGTGCCATTGTCTGTCTGGCTGATGAACGAGCAGACCCAGGTAGGTGTCTTTGAGGCGGGTATCAGTCAGCCTGGCGAGATGCTTGCCCTCCGTGACATCATCCAGCCTACCATCGCCGTTCTTACCAATGTGGGTTCAGCCCATCAGGAGAACTTCTCTTCCCTGGAGGAGAAGTGCCGTGAGAAGCTCATCCTCTTCCATGATGCTGAAACCGTGGTTTATGATGGCGATGATGAGGTGATTACCAAGGTGGTGGCTGAATATCCTGATTATAAAGGCGAGAAACTCTTCTGGTCGCTCCAGAACCCTGAGGCTCCTTTCTATGTCAAGAAGATTGAGAAGCAGCAGAGCGTGAGCGTCATCACCTATATATATAAAGGTGTAGAGGATAGCTTCTCCATTCCTTTCATCGATGATGCTTCCATCCAGAACTCCATCATCTGTGCTGCTGTCGCTTCCAAGATCGGACTCTCTGCCGAGGATATCGACAAGCGTATGGCACTGCTCGAACCGGTTGCGATGCGACTGGAGGTAAAGGTGGGGCAGCATGGCTGTACACTCATCAACGACAGTTACAACAGCGATATCAACTCACTCGACATCGCTCTCGACTTCATGAACCGCCGTCCTGATCATCGTGGTCGTCGCCATACTTTGATCTTGAGTGATATCTATCAGAGCGGTCAGACTCCCGAGGCGCTATATAAAGAGGTGAGCGATCTTGCCCGCAAGCGTGGCGTAGTGAAGTTCATCGGTATCGGTCCGGAACTCTGCAAACAGCATGATACGATTCAGATTTCAGAAAAGTTCTTCTTCCCGAATGTGGAGGAGTTTATCAATAGTGAGGTCTTTGCCTCCCTCCGCGATGAGGTCATCCTCCTGAAGGGTGCCCGCCAGTTTGGTTTCGATCAGCTTACCGAACTGCTGGTGCAGAAGGTGCATGAAACCACCCTCGAGGTCAACCTGAATGCGGTGGTTGCCAACCTCAACTACTACCGTGCCTTCATGAAGCCGGAAACCAAACTGGTCTGCATGATCAAGGCGGATGGCTATGGCGCTGGAGCGGTAGAGATTGCCAAGACCCTGCAGGATCATCGTGTAGATTATCTGGCTGTGGCTGTTGCCGATGAGGGTGTCACCCTTCGCAAGAACGGTATCACCAGCAACATCATGATCATGAACCCGGAAATGACAGCCTTCAAGACCATGTTCGATTACGACCTGGAGCCTGAGGTATATTCTTTCCGATTGCTCGATGCGCTCATCAAGGCTGCAGAGAAGGAGGGTGTTACAGGATTCCCTGTTCATATCAAGCTCGATACCGGTATGCATCGCATGGGCTTCGATCCAGAAAACGATATGGAGGAGCTTATCGGTAAGCTGAAGCATCAGAATGCCATCATCCCTCGTTCTGTCTTCTCTCACTTCGTGGGAAGCGATGACGATAGTTTCGATGACTTCTCTGCCCATCAGTTTGAACTCTTCGATAAGGGAAGCCGACAGTTGCAGGCTGCCTTCGACCATAAGATCCTGCGCCATATCTGCAATTCGGCAGGTATCGAGCACTTCCCGGAGCGCCAGTTGGATATGTGCCGCCTGGGTCTCGGACTCTATGGCATCAACTCCCGCAACAACAAGACCATCAACTGCGTGAGCACCCTGAAGACTACCATTCTCCAGATGCACAACGTGAAGGCGGGCGATAGTGTGGGCTACAGTCGCAAGACCATCCTCGATAAGGACAGTGTCATCGCTGCCATTCCTATCGGATATGCTGATGGCTTGAACCGCCGTCTCGGCAATCGCCATGCCTACTGTCTGGTCAATGGTAAGAAGGCAGATTATGTAGGCAACATCTGTATGGATGTGGCGATGATTGATGTCACCGGCATCAACTGTAAGGAAGGTGATAGCGTGGAAATCTTCGGAGAGCATCTTCCTGTTCAGGTGTTGAGTGATATTCTGGAGACAATTCCTTACGAAGTGCTGACCACCATCAGCAACCGAGTGAAGAGGGTTTATTACCAGGATTAAGCGTGAAAAGAAGCGTTGCTGGCGACAATAAATCGTGCAAAAACGTATAAAAAACGATAAATCCCATCCGAAAAGTTCGGATGGGATTCTTTTTTACGTAATTTTTTCCATTAAAACGTATTGAATATGAATAAAAAAGTGTATCTTTGCAACCAACAAAGCATCTAAAAACTAAGGCAAATGAGTCCTATTTCAACGAGTAAAATGTCCAACTTCCGTTGGGTAATCTGTGCGTTGCTTTTCATTGCTACCACAGTCAATTACATGGACCGTCAGGTTCTGTCATTAACATGGAAAGACTTCATCGCTCCAGAATTCCACTGGACTGATGACGACTATGGTACGATTACCGGTCTTTTCTCAATCTTCTATGCCATCGCCAACCTCTTTGCAGGTAAGTTCGTGGATTGGATGGGTACCAAGAAGGGTTATCTCATCGCCATCTTCGTATGGTCAACCGGTGCTGTGATGCACGCAGGTTGCGGTTGGGTAGCTATGCAGATCGAGGGTTACGATTCTATCGAGGCACTCCGCCTGGTACAGGCTGGCAGTGATGCAGCTGTAGCTATTGCCACCATCAGTGTATGGTTGTTCCTCTCTTGCCGCTTGATTCTTGCTGTGGGTGAGGCTGGTAACTTCCCTGCAGCTATCAAGGTAACCGCTGAGTATTTCCCAAAGAAAGACCGTGCTTTCTCTACAGCTATCTTCAACAGTGGTGCATCTGTTGGTGCTTTGGCAGCTCCAGCTACCATTCCATTGCTGGCTCGCTGCATGGGCTGGGAGTGGGCTTTCATCATCATCGGTGTGCTCGGTTATGTATGGATGGGTCTCTGGGTGTGGCTTTATGAGAAGCCTTCTCAGAGCAAGCATGTAAACAAGGCTGAGCTTACTTACATTGAGCAGGATGAAAATATGGAGAAGGTTGAGGCTGAGAAAGCTGAGACTGTAGAGGCTTCTGAGGAGAAGACAATCGGCTTCCTCAAGTGTTTCAGCTATCGCCAGACCTGGTCGTTCATCGTGGGTAAGTTGATGACCGATGGTGTATGGTGGTTCTTCCTCTTCTGGGCTCCTGCTTACTTCTCTGATCAGTATGGTTACTCTTCAGACTCTGGTATGGGTATCGCCCTCATTTTCACTCTTTATGCGATTGTTACGGTATTGAGTATTGGTGGCGGTTATTTGCCAACTTATTTTGTAGATAAGAAGGGGATGAATCCATATATCGGTACCTCAGTTCGGGCTAACGAGCTCTATCTAAAGGCTTTATAATGTTTTTATATA